>ERZ1027188.34-NODE-34-length-65499-cov-9.863364_pt1 | contig 65499 bp, 64 predicted proteins | sample MGYA00519273_ERZ1027188 | MGnify/ENA primary metagenome ERZ1027188 (study PRJEB26926, sample SAMN06164623) | human gut metagenome | biome: ENVO:00009003; feature: ENVO:2100002; material: ENVO:00002003 | host: Homo sapiens | place: USA | collected 2012 ... | reverse complement strand
ATACGGATTTAGAGACGAACGTTATTTTGAGCTAAGGCTCTATGCCTTGCATGACTGTCGCATCACTCGAAATGTCGGATGAACCAAAAATAATAGAAGAATAGGAGTTGTTATGCAAGAGTTTTATTTTAAGGATAAGCACAAAAAAATCGAATATTGGGGATTTATTCCTCATAACGATGTGAATTGTGCTCCGTTTGATTACTTTCGATATATTCATGCAGAACAGTGCTATAAGATTATTAGTCAGATTCTGAGAGATGAATATCAAATAGAGATACCGGAACAAAATATTAGACAATATGCATTAAAACAAGTTGATGGGCTAATAGAACAATTATTATCAACAGCAAATCCTAAAACAGAGATACATAAACTTTTAACGGATGGCTCCCTCTCCAAAAAAGAACAGAATGAACTTTTAAAAAGCCTAACCTTAAAAACTGTCGATATTCTTTGGCTTAATAAAGAAGCCCAAGAGTTGGGATATTTATTGGACATTTATCATGAAGAAATGTATCCTGAAAAGTTCGATGAGAAAAAGAAACCTATAGCATACAGCAAGAAGAAAGATGGTTCCATTGATAAAATTGGACATACAGAAATGACAGAAGGTGAAATGCGAGCGCTTTTGGAACAAAGAAAAGTTGTGCAAGCAAGAATTTACCATAAAGGAGAACATTGGCATTGCTTTTATTTTACGTTTAAGGGACTTGCAGGTGAAGAGGGTGGTATAATGGGAGCAAAACCACATTATCATTATCTATCAGATAAGTCAGGGATAACATGGGAAAAGTTAATACAGAAAATAAAAGAATGTAATATGCCTACATCTAAAGTGCATATTCTCATTGAAAGGTCATTTTGAAACACTACTGTTAAGAAACAAGTAATAGACAAGCAATATGAAACTCATTAAGGCCAATAATCTCAAGCAATGGGCAGACACGTTGGAATTTCGTGGCTTGCTTCCTGAATTAATACGACGATTGGTGCATGCAACAAAGCCGCATCTTTCAAAGGTATACATACCGACTGAAGAAAGCACTCACTCTGCCGGTTGGGATGGCATTGTTGTTTCTGAAGACAATGACACTTATCTGCCAGCTGGCACATGTCTTATAGAAATGGGGACGAACAAGAATATTGTGACAAAAGCTAATAATGATTATAAAAAACGTACGAATGACCCATTAGGATTCGAGAAAGGAGAATGTTCTTTCGTTTTCATCACTCCTCGTGAATGGCCTGAAGCTCCATCTTGGGAAGCAGGCAAAAACAAACAGGAAAAGTGGAAAAAGGTTAAAGTGATAACAGCCGTAGAATTAGAGGATTGGCTGTCTTATCATCCTTCTGTTGCTTTATGGCTAGCAGAAAGACTTAAAACCTCCCACAGGGATAATATCCAGGGTATAGAATCATATTGGCATCAATGGTCAACCAATGAGAAAGGACAACAACTTTGCTATAGTGTTGCCATTGGAGGACGCAAAGATTCTGTCAAAGAGCTTCTGGAGAAAACAGAAGATCACATTGCAATAGATGTTTGTTCCCACTCTGTAGAAGAATCGCTCGCATTTGTCGTGGCAACTATATTACAAAGCGGAGATGATAACCTTAAAGACAGAGTGGTTATTGCAAAAGACAATGGAACCACAGGTTTATTGGCTTCACAATATTCTAATATGGTTATTATCTCTGGTGGAGATGACAAAAACATCAATCCAAACGAGAATTGCTTGGTTTATGTTACACATCCATCTGCAAGAAGCAAAAGTGGACAGTCTATCACTTTACGGACACCAGAGCCTGACGATTTTATTAATGCTTTAAAAGAAAGTGGATTTAGTGAAACGCAAGCAAAGCAGCTTTGTACTGATACAGGGAGAAGTACAGCTATCTTAAGAAGAAAACTTGGTTTTGATCGCAACACCCCTGATTGGGCGAAGCCTAACAATATCAGTCGATTGCTCCCTGCTCTTCTGATGGGACGTTGGCAGAACAATCTGGAAGGAGACAAAAACCTAATTGAAGAACTTTCAGGGATGGAATATTGCCAATTCGAAAATCTTATTCAGACATTTGCTAAAGACAACGACAGTCCCTTTGGACTTATTGATAGTCTATGGTATGTAATATCTCCATTTGATGCCATAAATTATGCAATAGATTATATCACGCTCCAACACCTAGATAGACTCTCTGTCATTATTGACAAAGTCGCAAATGATATTGATTTTGATGACAAAAAGGCTGCCATGACAGATTCCTTTTTCTGGCAAAAATTTAATACAAAGTATAGTTATTATGCTAAAGAGGGGGTATTCTTGACATTGGTGTTATTGTCTTTTCAAGGCGACAAAAACGCTAAACTGACTCCGTGGGTTGACGAAAAGGTTAGAGCAATATTAAATATAAACACTTTAGATTGGTGGTTTAGTTATTGTAACCATGATCTTATTTCCCTTTTGGCAGAAGCTTCGCCTCTGGTTTTTATTCAGAAGATTGAAGATGACGTGATAAGCAATAATTCTATCATCCGTGAGATGTTCCGAATCAATTTTGAACATACCTCCTGGTTTGGTAATAGTTCGCACTATGGATATGTTCTATCTGCATTGGAAGACTTAGCCTGGCCTGCAGAGAATCTTTCCAGAATTAGCCGAATCCTGTTTGAACTCTCCTCTTTAGGAGAAAAAAAAGGATATGCAGGAAATCCTTTTGAATCGTTGTGCAAAATATATTGTCTCTGGATGCCTAAAACGAAAGCAACCGTAGAACAATGTTTTGCGGTACTTGATTCCATGGCAGAGGAGTTTAGACCATTTGTTTTCAAACTTTGCAGATACTTAGTGAACTACAGGCATCAATCGCAAAGTATTAATGGCCGTATAATGCGGTGGAGATATTTCGGAGAAGACGTTAAAGCCGTGACAAACAATGAACTTTTGACAGCATTGACAGCTGCAGTGAGACTGTTGATACGAAATTGCGATTATAGCGATGAAGCTATTGAATGCATGTTGGAAACGGCGACAGACCCAGACTTGCCAGATTTTCTCAGGAAAGAAGTCCAAGATGCAATTTCTTCAAATAAAGATTTCATGAAAAGTAAAAACAAGTTTTGTGATAAAATAAGAGAAAGAATATATCATTTTGAAGAAGCTTGCGATTCTGATTGGTGTATTGATGATGAGATAAACTGGCTAAAAAACCTCTTAGAAACCATATTGCCTAATGATATTATTGAGGCTAACTTATGGAAATTTAATGCTTTCTTGCCTGTATATGAACTGCATCGGAGAGAGGATGGTATACGTAAGGAGATAGAAAAACAGTTGCGTTTCAGGGTTGCTGCCGTGAAAAGACTTTACGAGCAGATAGGATTCGATGCATTAAGAAAGATTGCAAAAAAATCTGAAGACAAATATCAAACAGGTTTAGCATTTGCAAAATTCAAAACTACATACCCAATGATTGATTTTGTTATAAACGAAGGGTTTGACAATCAACTCATAGCAGGATTTTTTGTCTTTTTATACAACGAAAACAAGGAACGCTATTGGAAAGTGGTGAGGAAATACAATAATAGGAATGAGATTCTTATTAGCATCGGAACAAATGAAGAAGTTACCCGATTTGTAGAAACTCTATCAGAAGACGCCAAGGAAAATTATTGGAAGACTGTATCTGTTTGGGGCTATTCTGATGATACTCTGGAAATAATGGCAGAGCAACTGCTTAAAGTGGGTAGGTATGGCGATGTACTATCTTTGCTACGCCATGTTAATTATGGTGGGAAGGAAATACCTGTTGCACCAGCCTTTCAAGCCTTGCAAGGATGGCTGAATAATATAAAAACACCTGAATTTGAGAAATATAGGCATGATGCAGAAGAAATACTTGAATATCTTGATAAAAATCCAGATGTCAAAGATGAACAAATAGTTTGCTTAGAACTTTTACTTAGTGAAATTTTCCATCTAAATTCTGATTGTCGCTTGTATCATTCTATTTACACAAAGCCAAAAAGTTTGTTAGAACTAATATCATTTGCATACCGTGGAGATGAAGATCCTGACGATAAGACATATTCGGAATCTGAGATAAACATTGGGTTACTTTCACTGCGTTTTATTAAAGGCCATATAAAAAGTTGCCCAGGATTGAAAAACGGGACATTAGATGAAGATGCTCTGATGAAATATGCCGATGATTTTCTGTCTCTTGCAAAAAGAGAGAAATATTGTCATGCTGCAAAGACTATGCTTGGGCAATTGTTAGGCAACATACCAGACAGGGAAGACTACCCACAAGATGTTCTCTGTAAACTATTGACAAAATACAGTGGACATGGTCGTGACAAATCAATTCTAATTTCTTTTCGATGCCAGTTCATTAATAATCGCGGAATGACCACACGTATGCCCTACGATGGAGGGCAAATTGAAAGGACACGAAGTGAGAAATACAAAAAATATGCAGACAAGATACGCTATACGTACCCAGATGTCGCATCTATCTTTGACTCACTTAGTCGAGACTATGAATTTGATGCACATCGTATGGACAATCAAGCAGAATTGGCAAAAAATGGGTATTAAAATATGAGTCAATATCTAACATTCACTATAGAAACAGCAAAAGAGAAAAACTTATAAATTATGATTATGGATGCAGATGCTATTATTAGAAGATTGCATGAACTGGAAGAGGAGAACAAAATATTGAAGTCTCTTCTTACAGAGCATGGAATACCGTTTGAGACATGTTTTCATGATAGTAGCATTGCTGCACCCAAACTCACAAAGCCAACAACTTCATCTGTTCATCTCTCATTACAGGAAAAGGTGGAGTTGTTCAGAAGTCTTTTCAAAGGACGAGAGGACGTGTTTGCAAAAAGATGGTATAGTGAAACAACCAAGAAGTCTGGTTATCAACCTGTTTGTGAGCGCGAGTGGAACAGAGAGTTTTGTGACAAACGAAAATACAAATGTGCAGAATGTCCCAACCGGCAGTTTACGCCACTATCGTATCAGCATTTTTACAACCATCTTGCAGGCAAGGACGTTTTTGGGCGTGATGTCATTGGCTTATACCCGATGCTAAATGACAACACCAGCTTTTTCCTTTGTACCGATTTCGATGATAAGAGCTGCGAGCATGGATATCAAAATGATGTGCTTGCCTTTGTGGATGCATGCAAGGAATGGGAAATTCCTTGCTACATAGAACGCTCACGTTCAGGTAACGGTGCGCATGTATGGATATTTTTTGACAGTGCGATAACAGCAACCAAAGCAAGAAAATTGGGAAAGTCTGTTTTGGCTGAAGCAATGAATAAAGACATGCATCTTTCATTCAAGTCATACGATAGGTTCTTCCCTAATCAGGACACACTACCCGAAGGTGGATTCGGAAATCTTGTTGCGTTGCCTCTACAAGGAAATGCAAGAAAAAACGGTAACAGTGTTTTTGTTGATAAGGATTTCAATGTGTATCGAGACCAATGGGGTTTTCTTCTCAACATTCAGAAAATATCAGAAGCAACCATTGATATTATTCTTCAAAAGCACGCTTCATCATTAGGAGAGTTGACAAAGAGTAGCGAGAGTAAGCCGTGGGACGTTCCTGCACATGGAACAATTGTTAAATCAGATTTTCCATCAAGAATCACCTTGACAAAGGCAAATATGCTTTATGCCCCATTATTGGGTTTGTCTGCAAAAGCTGTCAATTATTTCAAAAGAATGGCAGCTTTCCATAATCCAGAGTTTTATACTAAACAAGATATGCGGTTGTCGACGTATGATATTCCACGTATTATCTCCTGCTCGGAGTTACACGATGATTTTCTTGCCATGCCTCGTGGCTGTGAAGATGACGTGATTAACATTCTCAAAGAACATGATGTTAAGTACAACATAGAGAATAAAACTTATTACGGACGAAAAATCAATGTGTCGTTCAAAGGAGAGCTTCGTGAGGAGCAACAGAAAGCTATGGAGTGTATGCTTCCATATAGCACAGGAACACTCTCTGCCACAACCGCTTTTGGCAAAACCGTATTCGCTATTGCCATGATAGCACAACGAAAGGTAAATACATTGATTTTAGTTCATCGGAAATCTTTGCTTGACCAATGGAAGAAACAACTGGAAGAGTTTATGGAGATAAATGAAGAAATCAATAATAGTACGGCCAAAAGGAGAAAAGACAATTCACCTATAGGAATTCTTTGTTCTGGCAAGAACACGCTCCATGGAATTATAGATATTGCATTGATTCAGTCTTGTCAAGAGGAAAAAGAAGTCAAACCTTTTGTGCGAGATTATGGAATGGTAATTGTTGATGAATGTCATCATGTGTCTTCTGTGAGTTTTGAGCAGGTATTAAAGCAGGTAAGGGCGCACTCTGTTTACGGACTCACAGCTACTCCTATACGCAAGGACGGTCATCAGCCTATCATCTTTATGCAGTGTGGAAAAATCAGATATTCAGCAGATGCAAAAAGTCAAATGAATAGGCAGAATTTCGTACGTACACTTATACCACGCTTCACATCGTTCCGCAATGTCTCGTCAGAAGTCAAGACATACACTCAAGTCATAGAAGCCTTATCAACAGATGAAATAAGAAATAAACTCATTGTTGATGATGTAAGCAAAGCTGTCAATGATGGCAGGACTCCTATTATACTCACGAACTTAACTTCCCATGTAAGATTATTGGCAGAAATGTTATTGCCATACGCTAATCATGTGGTATCTCTCATAGGAGCGGATTCTACAAAAGAGAAAAGGCAGGCAATGGAGAAAATAGAAGAAATTCCTGCTACAGAATCTTTGATAATAGTTGCCACGGGTAAATACATTGGAGAAGGTTTTGATTACCCCCGACTTGATACATTGTTTCTTGTTTTGCCTATTTCATGGAAAGGAAACATCGCACAATATGCAGGTCGACTGCACCGTGACTATGACAATAAGAAAGATGTGCGCATCTATGACTATGTCGATATACGAGTTCCCCTTTGCGATTCCATGTATCGCAAGCGATTGAAAGGTTATGCTTCTGTTGGTTATGGTGTTTCACAATCGTCAGATAAAGATGAATTATCAAAACAAGAACTGATTTATAACGGTCAGACATTTTCAGTGCCTTTCCGCAAAGACTTGCTTGCAACTAAGCATAGCATAGTCATCTCCTGCAAAAGGATAAAGTACAAATATACTCCTCGCTTAATATCTCTGTTAAGAGACCTTATGGCGAATGGTATTGAAGTGGTTATACGCATCAAAGAACAAGGATATAACGAGAACGAATTACAGAAATATGGTATAGAAGTTCTGTGTGATGAAGACTTATCCATACAATGTGCCATAATCGATAAATCTATAGTCTGGTATGGCAACATCAATTTCTTCGGATACAACACTGAGGATAATAATGTCATGAGAATAAACGACGCATCCATATCCAATGAATTGCTGAATATTATATGTTCGCAGCGTTAATAAATGTAAATCGTGAATTATGAAGGAAAACTTGAAATTTTAGTCACTCTAAATTCATAAACGACAAGAATACTCTCTTGATTATAATTGGGAACTTATCGGTATCATTTATGCTTAGTATTGCAAAATATCATTTGATTTACAGATACTTACAAAATAAGTAATGGTTCGAGCGTGGAAGTCTGACCCTGTCACCCGTTCCACGATTAGAGGCTCTGGCATTTGCCCATCCAGTCAAGAACGAGCAACGCAGAACCCACGCCGATGAGTTTATATAATTATCCCTATACACCGTCTCCTACACCTTACTATATAATAAGGACACTGAGAATACGGAGATAGAGATGTTTATAAAAACATCCCATGAGCATCTACCGTTGCCTTATTCTGTGACTGGGTTTGAAACTGCCAGATTTCTAATCGTCAAGAACAAAGCGCATGATAAACGCTTTCCTATATATAGCGACCCTCGTCCCACCCATTATCCGCTGTCGCGCAGATGGTGAAATCAGCCCTACAGCCCGGCGTGGGAATATCCCAAGTCCGTATGTGAGACAATTGCGGACACGTCCGCCCATATCTTTACGCGCAAGGGACTTCAAGAATCATTTGCAAAAATACGAAATATTTTCTTAAAACAAAAGAAAAGCGCACATTTTCTATAACAGACAAAAGAAAACAAAGATGCACAAAGAATTCACCCTATTTACAAGCGTATATATAAGTGAGTAAAGAGAACAAACAACGAACCGAGCTACATGATGGGTGCATATCACTTTGAACAGAAAAATGTATCTCTGCAATAAGACGAAATAACACTGAAGGTATATTGACAGAAAGGTAACGGAAACACAAGAAGAGCCATTTCGTAAGACAACAGTAATGCCTTGATAATAAGAGGCTGACAAAGCCATAAAAAATTTTCGCGAAAATTTCTTCTAAAAGAGCCTCTTTCAGACAAAATTTTCGCGAAAATCTTATGCAAGGATAATCCTATTGGATTGCGCCCGCTATGGTTTTGCTCCGCAAACGAATGCTTAAAGCGCGTCGATAACCGTACAGATGTCGGCGAAGATGGTGTCGAGCTCGCCGTAACCGTTCACGTGATGGTGGATGCCCTCACCCTTGTACCAATCTATCAGCGGACTTGTCTGGTTATAGTAAACGCCGAGACGCTTCTTTATCGTCTCCTCGTTATCGTCTGAACGACCGCTTTCGAGACCGCGCTTGATAAGGCGCTCCATAAGAACCTCGTCGGGAACATCAAGTTCAATCATTGCAGCAATCTTGTGACCGCGCTCGTCGAGCATCTTCTTCAGAGCCTCAGCCTGCGGTATTGTGCGTGGGAATCCGTCGAAGATAACGCCTTTGTGCTCCTTGCCGAAGCTGTCGTAAACGCTCGCGAGGATGTCAACCATCAACTCGTCCGGGATGAGCTGCCCCTGGTCGATATACTTTTTAGCAGTTTGTCCCAATTCTGTTCCATTCTTGATTTCGTTGCGAAGCACGTCGCCTGTCGAGATATGCTCAAAGCCATACTTCTCAATCATCAGATTGCTCTGTGTGCCCTTGCCTGAACCCGGGGCACCGAAAATTACTATATTCTTCATTATCCTTTTTATATATAATAAAATTACCTTTCTTTATAAAGTCTACTTGCCTCATAATCACTCGTCAACTAAAGCAAGCAACTTGTCTACCCGTTTACTCGTCAACACGTCAACTAAAGCAAACAACTCATCTACTCGTTTACTTGTCTACTCATCAACTATTGTATATATATCCCGCAAGTTTCGTCCTTGCTGATTATAGTCGAGTCCGTAGCCCAGGATGAAATCGTTTGGAATCTCCATTGCCACATATTCTATATCCATATCCACCTTCAGGCAGTCCGGTTTCAGCAGTAGCGTACATATATGTATCGACTCAGGATTGCGTGTTCCGAGCGACTCAATCATGCGTTTCATCGTCAGTCCCGACTCTATTATATCCTCCACGATAATCACCGTACGGTTTGTCAGGTCCTCGTTGATGCCAAACACCTCCTTTATTTTGCCCGTCGAGGTAGTTCCCTGATACGATGCCAGTTTCACGAATGAAATCTCGCAAGGTATGGTTATCATTCTCATCAAGTCGGCAGCAAAGATGAATGAGCCGTTGAGCACAGCTAAAAGCAGCGGATTCTTGCCGGCCATGTCTTTATTTATGCGGTCGGCCACAGCTTTCACGCGCTTCAGAATCTCTGCCTCGGGAATCGAGGGCGCGAACGTTTTGCCATTGATTTGAATATTACTCATAGCTAAATGTTTTTATTTTGGCGCAAAATTAATAAAAATATATCAAACCATAAACGCCAACAGATATTTATTTAGCATTTCTTTGATATGACATTAATAATTGTTCGTGCAGGCAGAAGTTTTTTGTTCAAATTGTCAAAAAAGGCGCATTTTATTTTGTATTATGTGTGATTTACTGTAAATTTGCCCTTGATATGAAGATATTTACGAGTACTCAGATACGCGAATTGGACAAGTTTACGATAGAACATGAGCCGATTAGTTCTATCGAATTGATGGAAAGAGCCGCAAAAGCCATAACGCAAGCCGTTACCGAACGATGGGGTAAGGGCTACGAAGTAGTGGTTTTTGCCGGTCCCGGCAATAACGGAGGCGATGCCCTTGCCGTTGCAAGGATGCTCGCCGAACAGGGTTACAATGTCGAGGCTTTTCTCTTTAATATCGGCAATCGTCTCTCTGATGACTGCAAGACAAACCGCAAGCGCATAATGGATTGTAAACGCATGAAGTGCTTCACCGAAGTCACGATGCAGTTTGACCCGCCGGAACTCGGCGAGTCGACCCTTGTCGTAGACGGACTCTTCGGTTCGGGACTGAACAAGCCGCTTGCCGGAGGCTTCTCCTCGCTCGTGAAATACATCAACCAGTCATCGTCCGAGGTCGTGAGCATAGACGTTCCGTCCGGACTTATGACCGAAGACAACACCTATAATGTCAGTGCAAACATCATACGTGCCGACGTTACACTGACGTTGCAGCAGAAAAAGCTCTCGTTTATGTTTGCCGACAACCAGCAATATCTTGGTGAGGTGCAGGTGCTGGACATCGGATTAAGCCATGAGTTCATACAGAAGACCGAGGTGCAATATTCCATTCTCGAAGAAGACGATGTGCGGTGCCGTATGCGTTCGCGTGGCGATTTCGCGCACAAGGGTACGATGGGCAATGCGCTCATCATCGCCGGAAGCTACGGAATGGCTGGAGCATCGGTTCTCGCCACGCGCGCCTGTCTGCGTTCGGGTGCAGGAAAGGTTACGGTGCACACTCCACGCAAGAACTACAGCATAATGCAAATCTCCGTTCCGGAGGCCGTCATGCAAATGGATCATGAGGAAACGTATTTCTCCGAGGCTGTCGACGTTGAGGACTTCGATTCCGTAGGTATAGGTCCGGGGCTCGGAACGCACGAGAATACGGCCATCGCGCTCATCTCACAGTTGCGTCGTTCGCAGTGTCCGGTAGTTGTCGATGCCGATGCCATTAACATTCTGGCAAACCATCGGGCCTGGATTCAGCAGTTGCCCAAAGGTATTATCATGACACCGCACCCTCGCGAGTTTGAGCGATTGAACGGAATGGCCAGCAACGGCGACTATGAACGCCTGCACAGTGCCCGTGAACTGGCTCAGCATCTGCAAGGTTACATCATTCTGAAAGGCCATTACTCGGCGCTTTGCCTGCCCAACGGTCGCGTAATATTCAACAGCACTGGCAACAGCGGTATGGCTACCGCGGGCAGTGGTGACGTACTTACGGGTATCATCACCGGACTTTTGGCTCGAGGATATAACCAGACTGATGCCTGCATCGTGGGTATGTATCTTCACGGATTGGCCGGAGATTTTGCCGCCGAGAGTCTTGGCAAGGAGAGTCTCACCGCCGGCGACATCATAGAGTATCTTCCCGAGGCTTTCAAAAGGCTTAATCCGTAATCTTATAAAGAGGTAAGAGGTAAGGAGTTAGAGGTAAGAGGTAAGAAGAAAAGCCCGAAACGGCATAGTACTAAAGCCCAAATTACTCCAGTACTAAAGCCAAAATACTTGAGTAATCACGCCCAAATTACTCGAGTACTTGGCCCAAATTACTCGAGTACTTGGCCCGAATTACTCGAATACTAAAGCCAAATTACTCCAGTACTGAGCCTTCATTCCCAACAGGCCATCCCTCACCGGGGATAAGGGGAGGCAAAGCAAAAAGCCGATTTCCACATGGAAACCGGCTTTTCTTTTGCTCTTTATATGGTCGGGATGACTGGACTTACGAAATTGGGAAATGTTTCTGTAACTCATTGATAATCAATAGGACATTTTTGTTAATTGTGTACAATATCACCGACTTTTCACCGGGTGCGTGTGATGTGGAAATAATTGTTAGTCAAACATTTGAGTTATTTTTGCGGTATTTAATTATCCCACATTCGCACTATTTTACTCTTTAGGATACATTTTTATCATCCTACATTTGCTACTTTTTTCGAAGGCTCAACAGGTATGTCCTGTACGAGTTTTGCGGTTAGTCGGTCAATTGTTTTTTGTTGGTTCTCTATAGTCTTCTGTTGAGTTGCGATAACAGAATAGAGTTTCTCGTTGTTTTTATCTATTGCGCTTTTCTGTCCCATAACAAGCCAATTGGCATCAACCCAGTCAAAACTCTCTATGATTCTTACGATGATGTCATAACTTGGTTTATTACGGTCTTTTGTAATGCTTCTGATTGTCTGGTCGCCAATATCTATTTTTTTAGCAAAGGAGCTAACGGTATGCCCCTCTTTCTCTATGATATAGCGCACCCTGCTGTTGATAGTTTCTTGCTCCATAATTTATGTATATAATTTATATTATTATACAAATGATTGAAATAATCACTCAAATGTTTGTTTATTCCAAAGATATTTTGCATCTTTGCATTACGTAATAAATATTACGCTACGAAATTAATAAAAACATTTGGTGTAGCCAATTAAAACATAAAAAATATAATAAATGGAATTTATAGAGTATGTCAATTCACTCCCTAATAAAAGGGATGAGGTTATTGCCCAATTAGCAATTCGTTGTAGAGTCTCAAGCGTAACTGTATATAGATGGCTTAAGGGCTATTTTTTGCCGGACCCACTCAAACGTAAGGTTATTGCAGATTATCTTGATATCCCGGAAGAAGAGTTGTGGCCTAATGTGTGATGAGTGCAAGAGTTGTCAATTCCGCCGGAATTGTATTAATGGATTGTATTGCACTAAATTGGGAATCTATGTACAGTACAAATCGATAAAAAAATGTCAAACAAAATAAGAATCCTATGAACACAAGAGATTTTGAAAAAGCGATAGATATGCTTTGCGTGGATATCGTTATTGATGAGATAAAGTTGAAACATTCGGCTGTTAGACAGGTCAATGCTCACACACATGATAAGCTGCTTGTATGGGATGAACACGGCCGTGCATTCTCCGCTTGTAAGGAAAGTAAACGGCAGATGTTTTTTACTGAAGATGAGAACGGAAACTTCTTAGAGCAGTCCGGTATATCTGTGGAAAGAGATAATACCTTTGACCTTAAATTTGAATAATTATGTTCATAGACAAAGATAGTTGGGGAAAATTCACCATACGCGATTTGAGCGAGAAAGATATTCATTTATTATATGAAGCTCTAAAAGTGTACGTTCGGCAGAATCCCGGTTGTATACATCCGAAGGATAATGAAAGGTTAATGGTCTTTGATTATGAGTATAAATCTATTATGAACAATGAGTAATAGTAAAAATAAGAAATGGACTTCGGAGGATGTAGAGTATGTCAAGGAGAATCTTGGCTATGTCTCACTTGAGACTATGGCGAGATATTTGGGACGTAGCTCCATGTCCGTTAGACTATATATATTACGTAATCGCTTGATACCAGGACAAGCTCGCATTGTGAAGCGCAACTTGCTGATAGAAATGTTAAAGATTAAATTCAGGCATCCCGAAGACTTTAGCCCATCAAAAAGTTTTTATCGAGAGACTGGTATCGGCCAACGACGCTATTGGGATTTATATTTTGGGCGCAAGCCTATCACGGGGCGAGAATATGCAGCCGTGGCAGGCTATTTGGGAGTAACAATGCAAGAGGCGTTTGAATCCCGCCAGTTAGAACTATTTGAGGAAATATAATATGATAGACAAATTATTTATTGAAAAGGTAAAAGAGGCTCTTAATATCGTGAATGTTGTAGAGACCTTTACTCACTTGCGTAAGGCTGGAGTAAATTACAAAGGAGTTTGCCCTTTCCACGATGACCACTCACCGTCTATGGTGGTGAGTCCATCGAGGCAAACCTATCATTGCTTCGTCTGTGGTGCCAGCGGAGATGTCATTTCGTTCGTTCAGCATCATCTGAACATATCGTTTATTGAAGCCTTACGTTGGTGTGCTACTCAAGCCGGTCTTGAATTCCCAACAAAAGAAATGAGTCCGGAGGAGGAAGCTCATTATAAAGATAGAGAGGCACAACGCATTGCAATTGAAGCCACATCTAAATTTTTTATAAAGAATCTGTCTCAGGCGGAATCTTTTCTCAGGTCTCGTGGTTATACACTAAATGACAAGGCTCTTACAGATTTCGGTGTTGGCTATGCTCCTGCTGGTAATCTTGCCATGACGGAACTGACGAAAGTCGGCTATTCTTTTCAACGTTTGCAGGAAGTGGATGTCGTTGTAAGCAACGAAGGGCGTAGTTATGACAGGTTTCGCGACCGTCTGGTATTTCCGTTCTACGACCTGCAAGGGCATATAGTCGGATTCTCTGGACGTATTATCACACCGAGGGAAGGTGTTGGGAAATACATCAACACAGGAGAGACACCATTATTTACTAAAGGTAAGCATATATTCGGACTATATCAGGCACGGCAGTCTATAGGGAAATTAGGGTATGTATATCTCGTCGAGGGGCAATTCGATGTCATGTCTCTGCACAAAATGGGTGTCGAAAATGTCATCGGAGGTAGCGGAACGGCTTTCACGGATGACCAAATAAAGCTCCTTCTTAGGTTTACCGACTCGGTCATCATGATATACGATGCAGATGCAGCCGGAATAAAGGCTTCTCTAAAAAATTGCGAGTTGTTGTTAAAGGCTGGTGCAAAGGTAAGGTGTATTAGATTGCCGAAAGGAAAAGACCCCGATGATTTTGCGAAGGCAAATGGAAACAAAACATTGGAGAAGCTGAAGGAACTGACAGAACCATTTCCTAAAGCCCTGAAGAGAATGCTCATTCCTCATGGCTGTAAAGATGAGACTATTATCAGTGATAGCCTTAATACAATATGTTCGCTTGTTGCGTGTGTCGGTGATGCGGGACTACGACTTGAATACATCAAGTCTATTGCTGTAGATTTCAAAAGCAAGATAGGCATAATTGATGATAAGGTACGTAGCATACGTATTCAGATAAAAGAAGCGTTGCCAGAGACAAAAATGCAAACTGGTATTTTTGGAATTGATTCTCTTAAAGAAAATATTGAGTCTGACCGACCAGCGATATTGACTTCTGTCCTGCAAGAATTCCTCGATCAGTACGGAGAAGAACCTATTGTATATATAGCTGGGCGACCTTCGAGCAACGATATTCAAGAACTACGTCGAGTATATTGCTATTTCGTATCCTCCGAAACGGGTTGCTGTATTAATGATGATGGTGAAGAGAATGATTACCTGCATACTTTGGCCGAGATGTTCCGTTCTGGCTTCAATATTCAAATGGCATTCAATGATTCGACAGGTTCCTTTATTGATTATTATATATCTCTTCATGGTAAGTTCTTACAGAGTTATCAGGGTGATAGAGTTCCTTTAATATCAAAATGTATAGAGTTGACCTCTTACGCAGAGGACACCGTTGTAACTGTTAATCGCAATCACTACTGCTCAATACTGAAGCTGACAAAGGGACAGTTTGACGAAATCCGGAAGCCATTTGTCCAGAAGCGCAAGTCCGCCATGAAGGTCAGTATGCAGACAGATAATCTTGGGGATGAGGAGTTTGATGTAAATGACCCGCCCGACTATGTACGGGAGAATGATGAGTACCAGCGGATGTGGAAGGAATGTGGTTATTACCCACGTCTCAATAAAAAGAGTGAGCCGGTTTGTTATATGTTCCGCAATAAAAACGGTAACGGTATGACACAGGTTGCAGACTTCTTTATGACACCGCTGTTGCATATCTTCTCTGATGATTTCGAGCAAAATAAACGTGTGCTGCGTATAAACCGACGCTATTACGACACCCCTATCTATATCGAAATACCTTCTAAGGCACTGTTGAAGATGTCTTCTATAGAAGAGGTTCTTATCAACTATGAGGCGGTGAACTTCAATGGGGAAGAATGGCAATGGAAAGCCATAAAGACCTACATGAGCCGTCATTTCGTCATGTGCTCCGAAGTCAAGACCTATGGGAATCAACAGTCCGAGGGTATGAGCCGTAAAGCCGACGAGCAAATCTTTGCCTTTGCAAATGGCATCTTCCACAACGTCGATGGGCAATGGAGGTTTGACTCAGTCAATGAACTGGGTGTAGTAACGCACAACAAGAGCAACTATTACCTTCCTGCATTTTCTACAATATATGCCGGCAGCGGAAAACAATCTGACAAGTATGAGCTTATCAGTCAACTTGTCTATAAAGAAGTCCCAGTGGAGAAAAGGGTTACATTTGAGAAATGGGTGTCTCTGATGGACAAAGTTTACAAAATCAACGACAACGGCAAATGGGCTATCATATTTGCTATTATGTGCGCTTTCAGAAGCAATATTCATTGCATTGACAGACTTTTTACAGCGCCATTTTTTATGGGTCCTATGTCGTCGGGGAAGACTCAGATAGCGATTTCCATCCGTTCTCTTTTCATATCTCCTAACATTCCAATATTCAACCTTAATACAGGTACCGATGCCGCAATGTCCACCATCATGGGGACATTCAAAGATGTGCCGGTTGTGCTTGACGAATACAATAACAAAGATATCAGCGACACAAAGTTTCAAGCATTAAAGGGTATCGTCTACGATGGTGATGGTAAGCAAAAGCGCAGGGGTACCTCTGGTAGGGAGATAGAGAATGACAAAGTGTTTGCTCCTGTAATCATCTGTGGACAGGAAACTCCTCAGCGTGATGACAACGCATTGATGAGCCGTGTCATTGTTTGCGAGGTACCAAAGCCGAGAAATCGCACACCGGAGGAAGTACGTATATTCGAAGAACTCAAAACCATAGAAGACCCCAACAAGGTAGGCCTGTCGAATGTGCTTCTCCAAATATTAGAGCTGCGCCCGATGTTTATGGACCACTTCCGGCATCTTAAGCAAGAAGCATACAATGAACTTAAGCAGGACGTAATCAACTCGGGCGAAATGGACCGATTGATGAAGACCGCTTCCCTCTTCCTCGGAACAGTGAAATTGATAGAACGTTATTCGACGCTCAGACTTCCTTTTACCTACGACGAGTTCTTTAAGATAGCACAGGAGAAGATAAGATTTCAGCTCTCACTCATCCGCAGTACGGACAAGCTGGCTATGTTCTTTACTGCTGTAAACAACATGATCGATACCAAGCAAGTTATCGAGGGTAGGGAATTCCTGATCGAGCAGCCGAAAAAAGTCACAGGCAAAGACTCTCGTGGAGATTCTCATACATTCACCTTTGAGCCTGGTACCAATGTCATGTTTTTGCGCTTGAGTGCTGTCTTTAGTATTTTTGACCGTAATGGTTATAACAGTGAAGGTAGTACTCTCTCAACACTGGAACAGAATCTACGAAGCCATCCATCGTATATCGGAACTGTCCCCTCACGTCGATTCACTTGGGAGGAGACCATAGAAGTCCCACGTAACGACGACCAAGAGACTATGGTGAAGGTGCGCAAGCCCAAAAGCACATCCACCAGTGCTATTATAATCGATTATGACAAATTCCGCGAGTTGTATAACATTGATTTTCGCAGAAATTATCTTGAGCCACAGAATGAGCAGGCGAAGGAAGAACCTGTAGAAGAACTAAAGAATATACCAACAATTCAAGACCTTCCTTTCTCACCAATGGAAGATAGTGATGAACCTTTTTAACAGAAGAGGTAATTATAAAAAAGTCGAGATGACCAATAAATAAACCATATTTTTTATGCCCAAAAAGGCATATATTTCCTCAAGTAGAGCCGTGCCAGTTCGGATGAATAGGTACGGCTCGTTTCATTTCAAATTTGACCGGAATAGGCACAAAATCCCCCGAACCCCCTAAATTTTCAAATAAACAAGGAAAACACGACTTTTGAAAAATAATTTTCAGAAAAAACTCGTCCTACAATCCTACTTTCCTACAAATCATTTTCTTTTCAAACATATATATATTACTTAAATTACAATAAATCAAATAGTTATGATATGATTATGAATTATGTATTGAATGAATATTGTTTGTAGGTTTGTAGGACGATGTAGGAAATAGGATTTTTCACGTTTTTGCGAAGCTCTGAATATCTGACCTACATTTTTAAGTGTTTTGTAGGTTTGTAGGATGTAAAATATGTGTGATATTATCAAACATTTGAGTGAATAAATTTTGCTAATATGCTAATAATCACTACCTTTGTGGCATTGATTTTGGTATTTGTAGGAATGTAGGACGGTAGGAACTAAAAACAAAAGCAATAAGCATGGAGAAAGAAAAACGGACGAGAAAACGTGTGGTGTCTATACGAATAGAGCCATACCTTGCAGAATACATATCAGCAAAATATGAGACTGATGTCATGACTGGCGGTATCAAGATACCTTGTACCACAGATTTGTATTTCTGTATCTGGGAACAGATGTCCCGTCAGCGTGCCAATCAATCCGATGTTGCTGATGGTAATCTTCGGATTCATCTCCCATGCCGTAAGGCTGGTGTAAGTTCACCTTATAAGGATCCAGCTTACTTCAATTATCTCTCCGCCGCAGCTACGAAGGAAATCGAAAGCCAGATACGACGAATGTTCAACTTTGAGCTGCATCGAGTTCTGCTCGAGAATGAGGAATTTGGACGTCAGCGTCGTAATCTTGATATTATATATGATTTCATTCGTATATATAAGCTCAAGTCTATATCGTCTGATGCGTTAATGAAGAACTTCTATCGCTTTCGTAATCGTTTGCGACCTAAGAAAATACGTCAATATAAAAAATCTCCATTCAATTAATATTATTTAATACATACCGAACGCCCTTTTTTGTCATTTAAATAACAGCTATGATAGAGTTCTTAAACATCATAAAGGTAACACCAATAATCTCAGGCAGTTCAAATCCTGCTAAAGAGTATGAGTTTATTGCGGATACATTCTCGTATGTTCCACAACTTACAGACAATGAAGCAGGTAACTACTGGAACTGCGACAAGACGATTGTTATAGAGTTGCCTGATAGTGATGTTCTTCATTTCTTCTCTATCGAGAGAAAGGCCATACTTAAAATAAAGACCTCGGACTGTAAATACCATCAGATTGGAACGACGGAAATACCGGCACTTGTACAAATATCCTCAAATCTGACATCTGCGAACCTTGTTATCAAGTGTAAAATGCTGACTAATCCCCTGTAATAGGTCTTTTGCGTACACATTATTATATAGTAAATTCGCATCAAAAATATTTTGATGAACGAATTACAGACTTTAATCGCTTCCGGAAGACCGTTATTTATAACAATTGACGGTTTTCGCCAAGCTATGCTTACAGCCTTTCCCCTCTATGAAAAGGCTGATGGAAAATCTGCTAAATCTAACTATACCAAAGCCGAGATGCTGGCTTATTTGACGAACCATACGGCGTATCAGTTAGAGACTCATCTTGCTCTTCTGAAGATGCAGCAAAAGATGGCACAGGATAATGACACTATAACTCTTACTGATGAGTTTGATGATGAGCAGCTCCCAGACAATTCAATAGCCTATCATCGTGTCTGGGGTACGATAATGGCAAACAGTTATTGGTACTTCTCTTCCAAGCAGCTCGAGGCAGACTTGAAATCAGCAGAAGCCAATCCGCAGATTTCTTGCCATTTTCTACATATCAACAGTCCCGGAGGTGAAGCGTGGTATCTTGACCGACTGAGTGCGACATTTCGGGAGTGTAAGAAACCTATTCTTACATTCTATGAGCAGATGTGTTGTTCTGCTGGATATTACATAGGCTGTCATGGCAACCGCATCTATTCTCTCACCGACAATGATTATGTCGGATGTATCGGTACGATGTGTAGTTTCTATGACTTTGAAGAGTATTTCGCAAAGCTCGGCATCAAGCGCGTGGAAGCCAGAGCAACAAACTCTGACTTGAAAAATAAAACATTCGATGACTTACGTCATGGCAAGGATGAGAAGTATATCCATGACATTCTTGACCCACTTAACAAACAGTTCCTCTCCGAGGTTCGCTCTCAGCGCATCAAACTCGCGGAACTGCCAGATGAAGAGCCGGTGATGCGTGGCGAGACTTTCTATACTCCTGAAGCTGTGGAAATCGGACTCGTTGACGGAAGTCGCACAATGGCGGCCGCTATTGCAGAAGCCGTTACTATGGGTCGGGAATACTCCGATGCTAATAATCTGAAGACAGCCATATATAATATTGTTTAATTTTTAATTTTTAGTTGTTATGAATTTTAAAGAAAAACTTACCTCAGTTCTTGAGCTTCTGCATCTCAAGCAGAAGTTCGAAGACAGAAGCCTTTCGCAGGAGGAATTTCATTCTATTGTAGACGAGTACAAAAAAAAGTATCAGTCTACTCTTCAGGATGACCTCACGGCGGAGCAACAGTCTACCGAGTTCCAGACAACACTCAATACCATTCAGGCAGTTTTGAATGGTTCTGAGCCGGCAGGCAATCAGTCTAATTCTCCAAAAGAGGATGCGACTCTTCAGGGTATTATCGATGGTATTAAGGGAATGCGGAAAGACATTCAGTCTTTAGGGGCTAAGCCTGCGCCTGATGTTCCTGCGCAGACAACCAATGCTGCTCCTCTTAGTGTTAATGGCTTTGCCAATACGCCGAAGTATCTATTCGGTGTAGAGCACAAGATGTTCTCTATGGATAATCGCTGGAATAAGATTGCAGCCAATCCGCGTGCGGCAGCATCCTTGCCAGAAGTTGATGAGCAGGCAGATGGTAAGGCTTTTTACGAAGCTACTTGTGAGTTTGCCAAGTCTCTCAAGAATCGTTATCAGTATCTTCAGCAGAATAAGATGCTCGATGCTAAGGCTCTTGCAGCAGGTACTTATGCAACCAATTATGAGGGCGTTAACAATGCCGGTGTCGGAGACCAGTTTATAGTTTTGCGTCAGGATGCACTCATCGCTCGTGTACTTCAAGTGCGTGATGTAACTCAGTTCTTCCCGGTTGCTTATGGCTACCAAGACCGTGGTCTTGTTTTTAATGCATTCTTTGATGAGGTTTCACAGGCTTATCAGGCTGGTGAAGTCTTCAAAGGCGGCATGAAGATTGAGAACCACATGGGTTATGTAGACGATGCCATGATTAAGATGCAATGGGGACCGATGAAGGAACTCGAGCGCAAGTACATCGGTTATCTCAACAAAGAAGGCTCAGATCCTATCAAGTGGACTATGATAGAGTACCAATTGCTCAACACGCTTACTCAGGCACAGATTGAGCAGAACAAACGTCGTATGCGTGGTATCTATGTCGCTCCGGAGAAGGGTGTTGCAGGTTCTTATCTTAATGCCGGCACAGGTATTCTCTATACTTTGCTTCGCTATGTTCATCAGTATGACATTAAGCCTCATACAGACAAGGAATACTGTAGCTATACACAGGCTACGATGCTTGCTGCCGTACAGGAATTCATTTCAGATGTGCGTAGTTCTGTTACAGAAGATATGGATATAGACCAGCACTGTATCTATCTTAACCGCAATCACCAGTCATGGTGGATAAAGAATGTTCGTGCTACATACGGAAAGGATACTGACTTCAGTGGTCCGATGGGCGCACTCAATACTGTTCCGGACAGTACAATCCACATTATTTGGCTACCTTATCTTGGTCAACTGCCGTTCATGATGCTTCATCAGCCGGGTAATATACAGTTCTTGGAGTATATCCCTGGTGAGATGCTCTCTATGAAGATGCAGGAACAGATGGAACAGGTACGTGCTTGGTCTACATGGAAGGAAGGCTGTTCTGCCGCATTTACAGGCCGTCGCTTTAGCTCTAAGCAGGAGATGGACGATAACTCTTGGGAATGGCAGCAGATATTTATCAATCAGTTTGCTACTACCATTGCTGATAAAGTTGATGGTTCTAAAGGTTTCTGGCAGATTACCGATGACGATACCACTCTTGAGACAATTACCGATATTACGAATGCTAAGTCCGGTGTAGCTTATTGCATCGAGGCAGGTGTCGCAGACAAATTGCCTAAGATTGCTAAGTCCGGTAAGTTCGCTAACCTTTCTGAGGCGTTTACCGCTACGGCTGAAGGAGACTACATCATGGTCATCCTTGACAAAGACGGCAACTTCCGTGAGTTAGAACGTTGCGTTGGAGGCAAGCGCACCATCAACAAAGAGCTTCAGCCTAATGTCCCTGGTGGTAGATAAATATGGGGTTTAGGAGTTATGGAGTCTACTCTATAACTCCTATTCTAAATACTAATTTCAAAATAATAATAAAATGAAAAAGCCAAATATTCAGAAACATTTTCGTGCATACAATCCCATGAAGGGGTTTAACTATGCAAATCGACAAGGACGTAACCTGTTTATGGTAACTTTTGCAGTCTTCGGCTTTGTACTTCTTCTTGCTGCTTTGCTCGATCATTCATTGCTTGCTGCCGGAGGTTCTGGTATATCGCTTGCTTCAATGGCGTTAATCGGTAATATAGACGATGTGTCTGACCGTGATACCCACGGTTCTGACATTTCCTATATCGTCTACCTCGTATCTATCGACCAGCTTGACCGCACTGTTGATTTCCCGCAGCCAAATGCTAATCGTGAGGTTGCTCCAATCAAGCCGAAGCCGGGTGAGAAACCTCATTACTTTGAAGCGCATGATATCCCGACGTTTACAGGTACAACCGAAAAAGGTGATATTACTACTACTGGCGAGAACAATTTCGTAATAATTATGGGTGGTGCCCGTGTGGTGCTCTATAATTTCATAGAAGAGTATAGTGGCGGTAAGTTCATCATCTTCTTTAAGCACATCAAGGAAAAACAATGGTATATCCTCGGTGAGCTTGAGCGTCCTTGCATCCTTGCAAACACAGAGACGAAGGATGACAAGGATGGACGTTATACGACATTCACGTTCAAACGCTCTTCTGTAGATTTGCCCCTTAATTACACTGGCAATCCTGCTATAACGGCATCGGAAACAGTGGATGCTGATGCAACCGAAATAGCTGTAACTGCTTCATCTAATACTTTTGTAATACCAGACGGTACGTCATCTCCTGCTGCAATCACCACAGTGTCCGGACTCTCCAAGAATGATAAGGGACGCTATATTACGCTTATAGGTGCAGGAACTGATAACCCGGCGGTTATATCCGATGGCTCAACTTTCATTCTCGAAGAAGGCGCGACATGGACGGCTAAGGCCGGAGCAACCATCACATTCCGTGTGTTTGACACAACGACGCTCATAGAGGTATCGAGAACAGAGGCATAATTAATAGTATTGGGTGGATTTCCACCCAATACTTAATTCTTAATATATTATAATATGTATAGCGCAAAAGAAAAACTTCATCATTTCCGTCAGTTGTCAAATCCTCATACAGCAGAAGTTGACCTGATATTGCTTCGCTCAAAGAAACCTCAAGAAGATTTCACGCGTTTCGAACTGGCTCCACTTAAGAATGCGGAGGACATTCTGTTTGCCCTGCTTGATGTTGCTTCTCATGACGAGATTGTCCGCAATCGTCGAGAGATGCTGAAAGATAAAGAACATAAGATTCCAGACGAGACTCTGACTCCTTCAGGTGAAAAGGCAACTAATAAAGGAAAGAGCAGTAAAACTCAAACGCCTTCTGGTAAAAAAACAACTGACGAAGGAAAGGACTGTAAAGTTCCGACTCCTCCGGAGAAAAAGAAGACCTCTTCAAAAAAAAAGAAGAAGAATACCCCAAAATAGACTGGGAGAATCTTAATGATGTCGATGTGCAGATGGCGACAGTCATTTATAATGACCGCATCAACACATGGCGCAAAATGAAGCAGCTCGACGAACTGCTGGAGACAAAGCCCACCGCAAAATCTGTAGCAGAAATGGCAGAACTGCGCATTCGCAATCTTCAGGCATTCGGCGAGCTGCAATCGTTCAACGACACAGGCAAGTTCCTCTGCCGGCATCCTATACTCTTTGGACGTTCAGAAGCTGCCAATCTTCAGCAACTACTCAAGAAAGACCCCGCAGAGTTCTTGCGTCAGCATAAGAATGTCCTCGACAACATCAAACGTTATCGTTCTTACCTTAAACGCAGTAACCGTAAGACCTGCCGTGATGTTGACCGAAAGAATCTCGAGCGTCATCAAGAGCGTGAGAGGTTATTCACAATGGTTCTTGAACAACATAACAAATAATAACAATGGAAAACAGTATAAAAGTTTTTAATTTGGGCAATTTACCTACTGCCCCGCTGGACTCTTTTATCGAACTTCAGGAAGACTTCAAAAAACCTGATGCAGACAAGTTATCGAAGTTACAGATGCTTATCATCACTCGTGGCTTCAAGTATTCATTCAAAGTATGGAAAGACCAGAATGGTAAACTATGGATTATCGATGCCCATCAACGTCGCAAGGCTCTGATGAGACTTCGCTCCTATGGTTTCAAAATACCAGAGATACCATACGAGGAAATACAGGCAGCTGACAAGCGAGAAGCAGTAGAGGAAATCGCAGCTTATAACTCAGAATTCGCTCAAAAGAATCCGGACACATTACTTTTCACCAAGTATAACATCAATGGGGATGACCTTGCAAAGTTCAATCTTGGATATGAAGTTAAGCAGACGGATTTTTCTATTAGCGGAGATAAATTGTTCGCTTCCGAGACAGACTCTTCTGAAATCCACGAGGATACTGTTGGTGTCGCCTCTCAAGATGATGCAGAGGTCTTTGCCAAGACTGGTGATATTTTTCGTTTGGGAAACAACAGGCTGATGTGTGGTGATTGTCGCTCCAAGAGCGATGTTACTGCCCTGATGAACGGCAGAACTGCTGATATGATACTCACTGATCCTCCATACAATGTCAACTATGAAGGTGGCTCTCAAGAGAAACTGACCATTCAGAACGACTCAATGGAAAATGACTTATTCCTTCGATTCTTGCAGTCTGTGTTCAACGTGATGTTTGCCATAGTCAAGCCTGGTGGTTCTTTCTATGTTTTCCATGCCGACTCAGAAGGCGAGAACTTCCGTCGAGCTATCAGAGAGGCTGGCTTTAAAATCGCACAGTGTTGTATTTGGGTCAAGGACTCGCTTGTCATGGGACGGCAGGATTATCAATGGCAGCATGAGCCATGCTTGTATGGCTGGAAGCCGGGTGCTGCACATTTCTGGAATGCGGACAGGAAGCAGACTACCATTTGGAATTTTGATAAGCCAAAGGCTAATAGGATTCATCCTACCATGAAACCTATTGCTCTGATGGCATACCCGATAACCAATAGCACTAAGCACGGGGATGTCGTTGTAGATTTATTCTCAGGTTCTGGTTCTACAATCATGGCGTGTCAGCAAACTGACCGTATTGGCTATGGAATGGAGATAGACCCTAAGTATGTTGCAGCGACAGTGCGGAGGTTTATCGCAATGTTTCCACAACAGCCTGTGCTATTAGAACGAGACGGCACGGTTCTATCCGTAGAAGAAACTAAAAAGATTATCCTATGTCAGAATTAATCAAGGATGAGTTAACAGACGAGTATGTAAACCAAGTGAGAACCTTTGGAGCATTGAGCTACACCCCGGAGAGAATTTGCCAACTGCTCGCTCTGAGAAAAGCCAAGCGCATAGCCTTGCTGTATCGTATTAGCATTCCTGGTGATGTTTACTACGAGGCATATCACCAAGGACGTGCGCTTGGTGAGTATAATATTGACGCAGAACTCGCGAAAAAAGCAGAGAAAGGAGAAAATGAAGCTATTACTCTGCTTGAGGAACGCAAGAATGGGCGTGCGGAGAAAGACCTTCGCATGAAATTATTTGGAATATGAAAAGTGAAATAGAGAAGTTAGACTCCATACACCCTGACCTTATATCAACATTCTTGACGAATGGGGAATGTGAGGGTATTCCGCAAGATGTCAAACTGTTTCTTCAGCAGTTGCAATGGTCTGCGGAAATTTTCGAATATGAGCGTAACATAACACGAGCTGCCAAGAAACTGCGACTGCGCATCAATGCTGAGCAACACATCAAGATTGAGGAGCGCACTTGCATGGCGAGAATTTATCAGGCAATCAACTATTTTCAGGTAGATTGCAATGTCCCTATAAAGGTTTGGGAAAGTAATTTCGCCAACAAATATGAGGATTTAGCCAAGTTATGTGCATTAAACCGCGATTACAAAGGCATGAAATCGTGTTATGATGCTGCGCTGGAATGCCGTCGTAGGTCTTCGGAAATAGCGGAAGCGGATAGGGATTTAGGAGTCCTCTTCTTAATTTCACCAGATTTGACTCCGGAGGAACTCGGATTTTCAAAGAAAAACCTCAAAGAAATTGCAGCAAAGCACAACAAAGGATTTTATGTTACACTCATTGATTCGTTGCCCATCGAGGCTAAGGAAAAGAAAAGATTACTTCGTGATGCTGACATTCAAGATGCGGAAATAGTGGAGGAAATACCAAATGACTGACATACAGACAGAAAACAGCGTAATCGATTTTGAGCATTACTACATGAACCATGTTCAGTTGCTGGCTAACATCATTGACCCTAATATGCTCTACGCAGAATGGGCTCGTGCAACCGGTAAGACTGAAGGCGTGATAGTACCACGGCTTATCCGTGTGGCAAACGATATGCCGGGAGAGCTATCCTTCCTCGTACACAAGACCTATGTCGCCCTGATGACTAACGTGTGGCCAAACATTCAAGCTTCATTCTCGCGTCCTGTCATAGTCAACGGTAAACAGCGTGCTATGCTTGAGTATGGAATAGACTATGTAGTAGGAGAATCGAGGCTTCCTTCTCATTTCCGCCGACCACGTTATCCAATAGCCTATGCGAAGCATTCTGTCATATTTCGCAACGGAGCGCATCTACAGCTTGTATCTTCAGATCAGCCGGAGAGTGTCGCAGGTCGAAACGCTGTACACGCATTTGTAGAGGAGATGAAGCATAATAGCGGTGAGAAACTCAAGTCTCGTCTGTTTCCTTCGCTTCGTGGAGGGTCGGCCGAGATACGACGTTCAGCCTATTATGAAGGTGTTACTGGCGTAAGTGATACTGCACGCGTAGACCTCGGTGAGGATGATTGGTTTGAGGAATATGAGAATAAGATGGATAAGCAGCTCATTGAGGAGATTGCCTCCGTGTCGCTCGCTATCAACCAGTCGCTTTATAAACAGTATGCCTTACAACAGGAACTGCGCAATACGAAAAACCCTGTCGTGATGGAGAAGATTCGATTGGAGAACGAACGTCTCAATGCCTTTGTTTCCAGATGGAAACCACGTCTTGCTGATATGCGCCGGAATGCCATCTATTACATCCGGGCGTCATCGTTCTGTAATAAGGACATTCTGGGTCCAAAATTTTTCAAGACTCAGCTTGACACACTCGACATGGACGAGTTCCTCACTGCTATCTGTGCCATACGTCATAAGGAGGTAACTAACAAGTTTTTTACTTCCTATGACCATGAGCAGCATCAGTATAAAGACAGCTACATCTACGACCAGATTTTGAAGCTGAATCTCAAAGACCATTTCACTCTGACTGCACGCTATCTGCGGCATTATGACAAGCGCGAGCCCCTCTATATAGGTTACGACCCCGGAAACTTCCAATCGCTCATTGTCGGTCAGAAAAAAGAGTATGGTCGACGTTTCGATATTATCAAAGAGTTCTGGGCGTATATTCCGGACGACCAGCAGAACCTCGCTCTACAAGTGTTCTCTTTCTTTGGAAATGATGCTGTTAATAAGGTCATACACTTATATCCAGACCGTGCCGGCAACAAGACAAAGGAGGAACTTGAACAGATAACCACCGACTCGTTGACGATGAAGGCAGCTCTTGAGAGCTACGGTTTTTCAGTGTTCCTTTATAATGATGGCGCGTCGACTATATATCACTGGCAACAGTTCCGCCTCTGTCAGTTGCTCTTTGCGGAGAAACTTCCGCAGTTGCCGAAGGTTCGTATCGATGAGAATGAGTGTCCTAATCTTTGCAGTGCAATTCTAATCAGCCCTCTAAAGAAAACGAACGGAAAAATAGAACTTGACAAGTCGAGCGAAAAGAAAGAAGAGCTGAAACGCCGCCCCGGTCTGACAACGCAGCTCCCAAGTGCAATGATATACCTTCTTTATGGTCTGTATTCGGACGTTATCAAGAAAGAATTGAGTTCTTTACCCGATGATTTGCCCGAAAATATTACGATATAACACCCAATAAGTTCCGAAAAACAATATAAAAATAACTCAAAATAGGGCAATAATAGGGCTTATTTACATAGGTAAAAAACTTATATCGCTGAATATCAGACTTTTACGTTCTGAAAAATTAAAAACAATAAAAACAAACGAAGGAAATCAGCACGCACCGCTGACTTTTTGAAATGCGGTGCAACCCCTCGAAGGGTCGGAAATATGACAGAAACTGCACACTTCCGTCCTTTGCCCCGATGTTAAAATTGAGTAATTTCGCAACCTATGGATAAGGCAATCGAGATGGATGGTATAAGCGCAATGCAATGGGCGAGGGAGATTAGTAAGTTGCCTCAAGGCGACTTCACACTATGCTTCTTCCCTTATTCGAGGTCTCAAGGTAAGGCTGGTGAGACACTCGTTGTCAAGGAACATTGCAAGTATCGCACACAGTTACCTCAAGACAGGTTCGCTGTAGACTCTGAGAACTACTTCCTTTTTACTGATAAAGATGGGGAGCCTAAGATGTGCTACCGCATACTCATTAGGTATATGGGCTTTCCACAAGATGGATATAAACTACATAAGATAAATTGGTTATGACTGACAGTATAGACCTTTATGGCAACGTTGGCAACTATATATTAGACGGCAACGTGTTCTCTTTCCAGATTGGAGAGGGACAGAAGGTGTTTAACACACCGGGACTACTTGTGCCGGCCGGTAGACAGTTGCTCTTGCACGAACACCAGTGGCTCAGTGTCAATGGGTATCAGGTGTGTATGCGTGGCATGAATAATGCTCTCTGTGATGAGGTAACACTTGAGATAAAGCAGAACCGTCTCTTGCCTCGACTGTACAGCAAGGAGATAAAGATGCTCTATGGGCATGGTCCATGTGCGTATGTGCAGACTGTGGAGGGTGGCAAGATGAAGCGTGAGTACACTGCATTGCCCGAGTGGGATGACTGGATGAACACATGGCAGGAACGTGGTATGGAATGTACGGCACAGGAGTTTGCTAAAACCAACATTAAAAACTTCTATTATTTTGGAGACTTCTTCTGTAAATGGCGGTTCTCACGTGGCAAGCGGTTAGGCATGATGCCTGTTGCAGGACTGGAGCCGATGGAGAACAAGCATTGCCGACTCGCTACTACAAGGCAGGATGTGGCTTATCAGCAGATTGGCTATGGTGATTTCCATCATATCGCAGTAGGCAGATGGACATACGGTCTTGGCAATTACAAAATATACCCGAAGTTTGCTCTCTCAGAGGTAGACAACTATCAATATGCTGCGGTGTCGCATCATCGGGAAAAATCCGTTGATGAATTTTACGGAGTGAACGAGACCCATCAGGGCGCACGTCCATATATTCAGGGAAGTAACCGCACCGCTAATTACATCAATTCCTTCCTGCGTAATTCTCTTGCGGCCAAGATACACATCATCATTCCAAACGCATGGGTAAGTAGCAAGCGAACTCAACTCATCAAGCTATGTGAGGAGAATAAACTGCTCAAATCCAAGAATAAGAATTTAGTAAAATACAACGGCATAGAGATTGGTACAGAATACCGAGAGTCGTTGCTTGTAGAGTATATGCGTCTTGAACTGCGTAAGATTGGAGATTATCTCAGCGGTGCAGACAATCAGGGCAAGGCTTATTCCTCTATATCGTTTATGGACTCGTCCGGCAATGAGCAACAGTGGAAAATCGAGACTATCGACCTCAAGTATAAGGAATACATCGAAGCGCTCATATCCTACGACAAACGCACAGAGCAAGCACTGTTGTCAAGCGTAGGACTCGATGCTTCTATAACAGCAGTTGATAAGGACGGAGTCATTAGTAAATCGGGTTCAGACTCTTACTACAATTACCTCATATATATAATGTCGCTCACTCCGGAGGACGAGATATGCGCGGAACCATTCAATCTCGCACTAAAACTCAACTTCCCTAACCTCTATAAGCAAGGCTACCGCATTGGTTTCTATCGTGAGGTGCCGCAGAGACAAGAAGACGTATCACCAAAAGACCGACTTAATCAGCAACAGTCATGAACATATTAACGGATATATTTCACGATTTCTCCACCTTCAGCCGATATGCACCAGGTGTCGAGACAAACATGGACTTGGACGACCTGCTGTCTTCCGGACTCACAGCCAAGAAGCGCGTCGAGACAGTTATCAGTACCGCAGTATTTCAAACCATCCTCAAGGAGGACGAGGATTCTCCTCTTTTAGAGGGACTTCGCTCTGCTATGGCTAACAGAACTATGGAGGTTCAGCTCATCTTTGACAGTATCAACCGCCGAAAAAATGATGTTAATGTCTACAAATACGAGCTGGAGGCCATGAAACGCTCCTATATGGAGAATTATTGCAATGCGCTCGACACCATTGTGCAGTTGCTCATGAGCGCAGAGGTTAATCCTGATGACACAACCTCTCCGGCTGCTCTTTGGCGAAAAACCCGATATTTTGGGTTGTTGGATTCGTGCGAGATAAAGTGTATGCAGTACTTCGATATGATTTATCCTATCGATGCGTCCTACCTCTTTTTCTTCCGAACTATTCCCCTTCAGAAGGAAACGCTCGATGAGCTGCTTTCTGTCTATTTTTCTAAACTCAATGAGGATAATACCGAAAGGGTTCGCCCGATGCTGCTCCTTGCCTTAGTCAAGAAAACCATCGCTAAGTCTTTGCGCAGGTTCGATATTCTTGAGTTCCCACCTACAATCAGGAACCTCTTCGACGAGAGCCATGCCAGTCGTTCCGGTAAAGATGAGCATGATGCAGCTCTCTCTCTTGCAGACCGTCTCGATCGAGAGGCAGAGGAACTACTCGCGAATGCCGACACCCTGCTCGATACTGGGCATACAACTGATTTTTGTTCAAACTCCGCATATAACCGTCCCGACGATAATATAATAATGTTACCATGACAGATATAGAGCTTGTATATAAAGGAGAAATCTATCGGATACCAAACCGATGGGATGGTATGACTGACCGACAATATATCCGCCTTGTTGCCGACCTCCTACGGATGGCAGAGGGAAAATTGTCAGCAGGAGAGGTGCGCATCAACTACCTCTGTGATATTATGGGTTGGAAAAAAAGCAAATTCCGCACTGATGAGCAAATCGCCAATCTCGTGGCCATATCTGAGCAGCTCATCTTCCTTTTTCAAATTAACTATCCCGACAACAACGAAGTTCTTGACGGTTTGGATAAGGAAACCTACGATTTATGCCGTCGTGTCGACCCTTACCGTCTGCATCATCCAATTGCCCGGGTTCTGCGTCGTCTGGACTACAGCTATGTCGTGGATTTGTGCTTTTGCCACCAGCTAATTCCTTCAGTACGCATCAAAGAGCGTATTTATAACGGATATTCCATCGACACAGGTTATGGTGTGCTTACCTGCTCACTCACAGCATTGCAGTACATCGAGGCGCGTGAGCTCATCGAGCATGGAGCGGAGTCATTGCCCCTGATGGCTGCCATTCTCTACTATCCGGAGAAGACGTATGATTCCGAAAAAGCCCATTCGCTTGCGCGTGAGTTTGCCGAATTGCCGGCAGAACTGCTTACGGCAATATCATTCAATTTTCAGGCTTTCAACAATTACCTCTTCAGCCGGACATCGTTCTCGCTACTGTCTAAGTTCAAACCAAAGCCCGACCGACCTATCACTACTACAGCTTCAGACGCTCTCTACGATTTGTCGAAGGAGGGACTTGGTGATGCCCGGCAGATAGAGCAGATGAATGTTCTTACTTACTTCAAGGTGCTGCGCAAGCAAACTATTGCGGCAGTACGCGATATGAAGGGATTCGGTTGGGATAAGCTAAAAATAAGTAACGAGGTGGGACTGCCCATTTCTGTAATTGATAAGATAATATGATAAAAGACCAGTTTCTCTATTTTGCCCGGTATCCGTCCAAGAAAGGTGTGCTTGCAATGTTCACCAATGGGTCGAGCGACTTTCCGGGATATAACGACCTTGTAGCCTCACTCAAGGAGCTGCCGGATGTGTCGCGTGTTCCGGAGATAGCCAACTATGTCTACGGACAGTCGTTTGATGAGCTGAAGCAGCGCATCGACAAGCTCGTAGGTTCGTTTCTTTTCGTTGACTACGGAGAGGTCGATATGCTCGGTGATGGCCGTAATTCCTACCTGTGTACTCAGCGTATGGCTGTTACAGTAGCCAATAAAATGCCAAACCGGGCAGATGCTGCCGAGTATATGCTTGCATCCAATGCAACGCTTCGTTTGCTCTCGCAGGTTCACGCATGGCTGCTTGCCGATGCCGAGGCAGGAGATATAGATTGGCTCTCACGTGGTGAACTCGACAAGGCTGAAATAATTCCTTTCGTCGCCACAGAGTTGCACTCTGTCGGATGGACGCTCATGATGTCATGCATCGCTCCCGACACACTCGGAACTCACACACTTCTGCGGTCCTTTGCCAGAAGACTCTGACCACGTATCTTTGCAACATTAATATTAACAACAATGAAAAAATTACCAATGATATCAATCGTATCACTGCCGTTATCCATTGTGGCAGACTTCTCCCGATACATCTTTCAGGATTGGGAGTTCGCCAAGTGGATAGGTATTGCTGTTGCCATTGACACCATTCTCGGTGTCTGGAAGCATCTCCTGCACAAAGATGCGTCCAGCGAGTTCTTTTTTATCCGCTTCGGAAAGAAGATTGCCATCTACATCGTTCTGCTCATCCTTTCCAATGTCCTCGGACACTGCACCGTCAACGGCAGCGTGGTGGGTGCGACGCAATGGATAGGCACTTATCTCTGCGTTTTCATGTTGGTGCGTGAGGGATTCTCCTGTATTGAGAATATCCAAGCCATCTATCCCATATTTCCAACCTCATTCGTCGGTCGGCTTAAAGACTTCAACGAAAAGGGCGAATACTTAAAAAAATCCTGAATTATGGCAACTGCAAATCAGCGTGCTTTTGCACGCGAAATCTACACTGCGGCTCAAAAGGCTACAGACATCGCTCCTGAGTTCGTTACCGCTCAAGCTATTCTCGAGAGTGGATGGGGGCGTTCACGTGTCGGCAAGTACAATCTCTTTGGTATCACCAAAGGGAGCAACTGGACAGGAAAGACGGTCCTGGTACTCACACATGAGTATTTCTCGACTCCAAACCGCAAATTCACTCCTCCGGAGCGTGTGGTTTCTGTATGTAAGTGCAAAACGGGCAACCGTTGGTATTACACGGTCTATCGACTCTTCAAAGATTTCGACTCGCTTTCCGACTGCCTCGCAGAACATACGCGTCTTCTACAGAAGCCCGGATATGCGGATGCGTGGCCATATCGAAAGAATGCTGAGGAGTTTGCGCGTCTCATCTGCGACAATAAAGGAAGCAAATATGCCACCTCTCCCGACTATCTCCGCCAGATGTTGCTCCTGATTAAAAAAGTTCGTTCAATGGTAGTATGAAAAATAATTTTGTTTATATATATGCCGGTATAGTCTCTATCATCAGCATGATATTATTCGTCCGGCTTTTGAAAGACTACTCTGATGCCGGCCGGCTGAAACAGAACCAGTCTCTGCTACTCCACAATGGAGTTGTTGAGATTACCGAAACCGGCACAGGCAACAGTCATGCTTCTACACCGGCACTCACCCTCCGCTCTGATGAATTCAAACTGAGTGGCGACACTCTGACAAAGATTGCCCGGAATGTGGGTATAAAGCCTTCCCGAATATCGGATGCTGCGACTGTGGGCGCTGTTACTCATGCTGATATTGAGGTTCCTGTCAGCCATACGCCGCCGGATACCGTTTTGTATATGATTCCTTCAGACCATCCTCCGGCCGACAGCCTTGTGTGCTTCTCATGGCATGATGCTTGGATGTCGCTCTCCGGATGCGTGTCCGATTCTTTATTCCGGGGTACTATATCCTCTAATGACACGCTCGACATCATTGTTCACCGTGTCCCCAAGAGGTTCCTCTTCTTCCGATTCGGATGCCGCGAGGTGCGTATGGACATCGTCAGCCGAAATCCACACACCAAGCTGACTTATGCTCGACTCTTTAGGTTGATTAAATAGTTTTTTGTTAGTAAAATCTGAGTCTTTGAGCCGCCGCAGTGATTGCGCCGGCTCTTTGTTTTATCTTTTTGTATCACAAGATAAACAATGCTAAACGCTTGATTATAAGCGGTTTATTACTTGTGTATCCCCACTAATAGTGTTAACTTAGCACTACAATTAGAAACAAAGAACAATTAAAAAATAAAGATTATGAACGAGCAAATTCAGATCATTCTCAACGAGAACGGAACAAAAACTTCAAAGATTCAGAAACTTCTCAATCTTGGATTGACACGCAGACAGGTTGCCGACCTCGCTGCAAACGGAAACTACGGTTTTGTGCAAAACGTCTACAAGCGCATGATGCAGGAAATAACCAACACGGCAGCTCAGGCCGCGACAGCCATTGCACCAGCCTTAGACTACACTTTCGACCGCAACTTCGGAATTGAAATCGAAGCCTACAACTGCACACGTGAACGCCTTGCAAGGGAACTCAGAGCGGCAGGGATAAGCGTACAGGTAGAGGGTTACAACCACACCGACCATGCCGACCACTGGAAGCTGGTTACAGACGCAAGCCTTAGCGGAAACAACACTTTCGAGCTGGTAAGCCCTATCCTCCACGGGGAGCAGGGACTTGAGGAACTCGAAAAGGTCTGCTGGGTACTCGACCTCTGCGACGTTAAGGTCAACGACTCCTGCGGATTGCATATCCACATGGATGCTGCGGAGTTCGACCTCTCCACTTGGAAGAACCTCATCATCACCTACAAACGCCTTGAGGGAGTCATCGACCGCTTCATGCCACGCAGCCGGCGCAATAACCGTTACTGCAAGGGCCTCACAGAAATCAGCGAGGCTGCCATAAACGGAGCTTCAAACATCGGAGAGTTGCGCACCGCATTCGACAGGAACCGCTACCACAAGGTCAACCTCGAGGCTTACGCTCGCCACCGCACGGTGGAGTTTCGCCAGCACGGAGGCTCGACAAACTTCACAAAAATGTCTGCTTGGATTCATTTCCTCGCAAAAATGATTACCTTTGCAAAACAGGGCAAGGTGCAGACAGGCACAACCCTTCAGAACATTCCTTTCCTTACCGAAAGTGAGAAACTTTACTTCAGATTGAGAACTAAAAAATTATCAGCATGACAACAACTTACAGGCTGAAGGATGGCGACAGGGTGGTCGCCTCCTCTCCGGCCGACTTTCTCCATCAGCTCCATACCGGCAGCCGTTTCGACTCCGAAGGTACGGACGCAGAATATATGCAACGTTTTGCCAACCGGCTGCAAGAGCTTGACGGCTACCTCGTCAGTACCGAAAGCCCGGAGACTTTCCTTGCCGACCTAATCACCCACGGTTTCGTGTCCGTTGAATAAAAACACAAATGCTCGTTCTTTGCTTGCCGTGGCAGTCTTCGGACTGTTACGGCTTTTTATAGAAATGTTAAAATAGATGCTGGTAGCAAAAAAGTTACCAAAATATTTGGTGATTTGTAACTTTATTGTTACCTTTGTGTCGTCCAATAAGGACAAAGCGAATCTTTAATTTATTGAACAACATGAAGTACAATGAATTGTACCGGAAGTTAAGGAAAGCAGGCTGCTTCCTACTTCAACATGGTGGTCGGCACGACAAATGGATTAACCCTGCCAACGGCAAGGAAACATGGGTCCCCCGACATGGAACTGAGGAGGTCCCGCAGGGAACTCTGAAAACTATCTATCGGCAACTCGGGCTTTAAGCCCGGGTTGCACATCATGGTCATGTTGGGATAAAGAATGGGGTTCGCTTTTTCAGAGACATTTAACACATTAATATATATATATGGCAAAGAAGGTAATAACAGTAGTGGAGTCGGGCAAGGGCTTTTTCTCCTGCTTCATGTCTAAGGATTCTGATGACATTGGAGTTGGCATAAACGGTTACGGAAAGACTGTCAGGGCTGCCATCGATGATTTTAAGCTCTGTATCGACGAGGCGAGGGCTGATTTTGAGGAGAACGGCAAGGTGTTCCCGGATATAGAGATTCGTTTCATCTTCGACGTGGGAGCATTCTTTGACTACTATCCTCTGTCCATAACAGCATTTGCCAAATACATCGGTATGAATCCCTCACTGCTCCGCCAATATGTCTCAGGAGTTAAGATTCCTAAAGGCAAGAGCCTTGAAAAGATAAGGCAGGGCATTAAGATGGTAAAAGGAGATATTGATGCGGGGTTGCTGATAGACAAGCCTGTCCTGCAATACGTATAATAACGACAGCCACCATGTTGGTTGTATATCATGTTTTTAATAACAATTTAAGATTCGCTATGTCTCCCCGTCGCTGTGAAGCGATGGGGAACTTTTTTATCCCCACGACGTACACTTTTTTACGTGAAATCAAATAAAATACTTTGCGAAACGCAATAAATTACCTATCTTTGCACCCAGAAACAATACTATTAATTATGAAATCCCCAGAGCAGATAGATAAGATTAAGGCTGTGGTGCTGTATATACTACAGCACTTCAAGGACGGTGTTGACTACATCAAACTGTTCAAAATCATGTATTTTGCACAAAGGGAGTATCTTGCAACATACGGACTCACCATTGTCGAGGATACATTCAAAGCAAGGCAGCTCGGCCCGGTGCCGGCACTCACATACAAGGTGCTGAAGACTGTCGAGAATGGAGATGACCTTGCCGACCTTCATGATTTTGTGAAATCCGTTACTGTCGATGAGAACCAGATTGTACGTGCTAAGGCAGAGCCGGACATGGACTATATTGCCGACATGGAGCGTCTGGAACTCGACAAGACCATCGCACAGTATAAGGATATGGACTCAAAGGAGCTTTCAGAGCTTTCACACGACGATGCATACAAGGCTGTCTGTGAGCGTATGAACGATGACCCACAGAAAGATATGCTCACACTCATCGATATCGCTCGTGCTGGAGGTGCATCTGAGGACATGGTTGAGTATATTCGCGAGATGCAGATAATTAATGAGGTGCTTGCTTGCTGATGGAATATTTTAAGGATAAGTTAGCACAAGTGAAGGCTCAGATCCAGCGGCAGACCGTCATTAAGTCCGATACCGTTCTCAACGTTGGGGATATTGTTAAACAGAGAATGGACAGGAATGACGGACTCGCACTAAAGAATGAATATAAAGACCGTAGGAAGTTTTTTGTTATAGTAGGTAAGAACTCTAAGGGAGATGCAATAGGTCTGTGCCTTATCAATTCAGACTTGGATTTCTACAAAAACACTCCGGCAATGCAACCTTTCCAGTATATTCTTAAATATGACAACTACAAGACTGTTTTGGAGAAGGACAGCAGACTCGATTGCGCAAAGCTATTCCCCATGAAGACAAGGAAGAGTGTGGCGGTTAAGGCAGAACTCGTAGGACACCTCATACCAGAAGACGAGGCAAACGTGCTGAAGCTCGTAGCTGACTGCGGATTCATCAACGCACACATGAAAAAAGTCTATAGAATAGGTCAAATATGAAAAAATTATTATTTACTTTGATGCTTTTTGTAAGCACTATCTCCTGTTTCGCTCAGGAGAAACACGATGCCTATTGTGAGATTGTAGGTACAACAAAACTTCTCAGCACGAAAGTTACTGTAGAGGTCGATTTCGGACAGTCAGCTTGGGCAGATGCCCATCTCTACAATGAAACAGGCAAGAAGATTGCTTTCAACTCGATGATGGATGCCCTTAACTACATGGGTAAACGAGGTTGGAAACTGACACAGACCTATGCCCTCACCTGTGGCAGCTCCAATGTTTACCATTATGTATTGGTGAAGCAAGTAGAGAAGGACGAGGAAATTACTGAAGGATTTAATTTGAAAAAGAAGTAAGGTGAAGACGGACTGTTTGATTAGTCTTTTTTACTCACGTAAAAATAATCCCGAAATCTCTTGCAGGTTTCGGGATTATTATTTATGCGCTATTTTCTTGTTTTTTGTTGATAGTGTAATTTTTTACACTAAAAATTTGGTTAATACGAAAATTTACACTATCTTTGTATTGTCAAACATAAAGAGTTACAAATATGCAAAAAGAAATTACAGAACAAGAAAATGACCTCATTGAGGCAATTCGAAATTATCAAAATTCATTTCACAACAAAAGCAAAGAACTGAGGCGTTACGCACAAATTCTTTTTGACGAAATGATTTACGGTTAAAAACAACAAAGCTCCGTCATAAAAGGGCGGGGCTTACAAAAATACAAAATTATGGCAACAGAAATGACAGCAACTAAGACACAGCGTGTCTCTATGTATACACAGATGGACGATATTTTTGACGCCATCACATGGGGAAATCTCGCACGCACTTACTTCGACAAGTCGGCATCATGGTTTTACAACAAGATGAAAGGGATTGACGGAAACGGCAAGCCAACGGAGTTTAACATAGAGGAACGTATGCAGCTCAAGGGCGCACTTTGTGATCTCGCTGACCGCATACGCCGGGCTGCCGATACCATAGATATTTAGGCGAGGGATGTAACTGCCCTTTGTTTGACAAAAGTCGCCTGTCGCCTACGGGCGCAATCTTTACCCCGGAACTTCTATGTTTCGGGGCTTTTTAATATTTTTCTGCCGTTTTCTTTGCGCATTACAATTATTCTTTCTATTTTTGCAGATAAGAATAATCAAGTCATCATTGAAGCGCATTTCAGTGGTGATTATCAAAAATATACAGCTGTTCTGGCTCATGCGGATGGGATGCGCCCCGGAAGTATGAGCCATTTTTTTGTAGAATGAGTCTTGAGGTAAGTAATATAAATGAATATGTCCAGACTGTCAGGCAGGATAATAACTACTGGATGGTAAGAACTATGGGAGGCGCATATTATGAAGAGTTCGTTCAGGACAAATTTATAGCCATTGGATATAATGAAATATTGCTGCGCGAAATAAACAGTTTGCGAGGAGACATGAAACATCATGCAAGGCAGTTGAAGGAAACAGTCAAGCATCATTATGTCGACGTTGAACGTCCCGGTTATATAGCTTCTCAATTAGTAAAATTCTGTGAAGAGATAAAGGAGGGGGATATTGTCTTAGTTCCCGGTTCCTATTCTCACGATATAAGTATTTGTGAGGTTACGGGTAATGTATATGAGGAAACGGATGTTAGAGAGAATAACAGAAAGTGTCCGTTCATGAAAAGACTTCCTGTGCGTATATTGAGACAGACAACAAGAACCTTTTTGCCGCCAAAAGCACAGTTGATGTTCAATTCAAGGCATCCTATCTCATGTATAAATGATTATGCTGTATATCTTGACAATACCTGCTTAGATTATTACAACAAGAATGAAGAGACTCATTTGGTCCTCAGAATTGAGACCGAGGACAGTGTTTCTGTAGAGACATTTTATAATATTCAGAGACTCTTCAAGCTCGCAGAGGGTTTCTGCCAAGAGATAGGATTGGAAGGCAATTCCGCAGAGGTCGAGATGAAAGTACAGATGGAGTCTCCGGGATTACTACATTTCATTTCACGAAACAAGAATTATCTGGCTACTATCGGTTTGCTTATAATGCTGATTAATGGTGGTGGCCTTGAGATTAATCATGGAAACTTCCACATGAACCTTAACACCCCGGGACTTGTCCAGTCATGCAGCAACTTTCTCGATAGGCAGGAAGACCGTGCCATGCAAGAGTCTATAAGACATTCTCTCGACAGTCTTAAGATAAAGACTCCCGAGGATTTCCAGAAGGCCATGATAGAAATGGTGAAAGTGCAGAATGAGCGCAGAAACAACTATTAATAAGGGAAATAGTATAAAGGTATCAATGATAAGGCCAATATTATTGCAATGATAACCGTGATTTTTTCTTGATGCGCAGAGATACAGCCATTCCCATTATGCAGTTTTAATATAAATTGCATCACAATCAACGTAACCGTCATTATGACCGTGAACGTTGCGATGAAGGATATTGTATTTCCCAAGAATGCCATAATAGGATTGTTTTCTGCTGCAAATATAGGCAATAAATTGCATAATTACAATTTGGTGATGTTAAATTTCATCTTGCAGTTATTTTTAGCTGGAATTTTTGCATATTAAATATTTTCTTCTTATCTTTGCCCTTGCTAAACGATAGTAGTTGTATCTACTCCGCAGGGCACGGTCAACGCCCCGGCTCTTTCAGGCCGGATTTTTTGTGGGTAAACGTTCGGGCTTCATGCCCTCGGCACGCTTATTATATATAATAATGTATATGACGGCTGCCTCCTCGTGATTTTGCGCTCCTCGGAGTACAGCACTATCGTTTAGCAACGGGGAGAGCAGCCGTCACCCGTATCAAGGCGGCTGCACGCTAAACGATAGTGCAATATGCAACAAACAATTCAAATCAAGCGCAGCAGTGCGCAGGTGGTTCTTTCCAATTTGGAAAGGATTGCAAAGAACTGCAAAGAATGGCTCAATGCCATATCACCATCTTTCTCACTCATCATGGAGGAGAGTGTAACACGTATTCAGGTTTTGCGCTTCTATCTCTTTTTATTATCTTTGTTCGTCGTCATCGGCACGATAGAGACCATGCCGTTCATCACAGCCATAGCTATGGCCTGCGCCGCATACTTCGTTTACCGTATGAGCGTGGCTGATGAGAAAGGAGGCGAGGCATGATTTACACACATGAATATTTTGAGGCAAACAATCTTCCTAAATACCTGAAGGATGTTGCTGCAATATTGAAGAAAGCTGCTGATAGCGTTTTCTATAGCAAGAAAGACATGGAGAGAGTAAAGGATATGGTAGCGAAACAGCTTGAAAAGGACAAGCCTAAAAACAGTATGGTTTATGTCGAACTTTACAAGGATTACAGAAGTCGTAATGGCTGTATATGTGTATATAAACAGCATGACCGCGACAGTAATGCTGTTTTGCGTCTCTCTTGGCAGGAACTGCAATGTGTTCTTGATTACGATAATAATGTAGGTGATTTCTTCGACATTAGTGATGAAGTTGAAAATCTATTCACGAAAGGAGGCAAGGTATGAGACGACCAATAGACCAGGCACTCAACTTCGTCAGTCAGGACACCATCGCAGCTCTCAACGAAATGGTAGGCGACGGATTCATATCCAACTATATCGTAACTCTTGAGAACATCGAGAACCGCATCTTCTCTGATGCCAACGGCACATTCGTCGAAGCCTCCGGAGAGCCATGCCCCGGCACATTCAGTATGCTCCGCACGCTCCGTGCCCTCAAGGACGATTTACGAACACTCAACGCCCTCTGTCCGGAGAGTCAGTCCGAGGTAAACGCAGAGAATTATTAACCTTAAAAAATACGACAATGGCAACAAAGAAAAAAGACAACCAGGAGCAACCCATCACGGATATAAGCATCCACATAGCTGCCCTCCGAGCTACCTACACTCCGGCTTCAGCTCCTGCTGACGCCACACATTTCTTTTCCACGGCCGAGGTGGTCGACGCCATCAGAGACATAGACCCGTCGGCGAAGGTCTCCGCAGAGCAAGTATTCCATGCCCTCCGCGATGCCGGTTTCAACTTCTGCAACCGTCCCGGCTCACACGGACTCGTCTTCAAGTGGATGTTCCGCGAACGATGACTTTTCTTTTCTACCAAGCTAACGAACCGTTCCAAGACGGTGTTTGGCCGGGGGACACTTCTCTGTGAGGAGGGGTGTCCCTTTCTGAAAAGAATTGTAGGATAGATGGAAGGTGGGATGGCAATATCAGCTTTCCCACCTTTCATATTATTGGTATTTAGAGGACTCCTTCATATTTTAGCAACATCTGATTGGCATTTTGAATGTCTTTCGGAGTGTATATGTCCGTAATGAGAATTGATGAGTGCCGTGCCTGGTCTCTTACAGTGAGAATATCGGTGTTGGCACGGAGCATATTCGTGATGCCAGTGTCCTTCAGACTGTAGAACTTGTATCGGTCGGTCATCTTCAGAGCCTTCCGGACATGATGATGCCAAAAGTCTCGGAAAGATTTCTCACTCTTTCGTTCCGGTCCGGGAGCGAAGTTGTCGCTGAACAGATAATAATTGCCCGGACTGTCAAAGACGTGCAGCTCAATCATCAGCTTCATCACATGGTCGGGCATGGTCAGCAATGCGTCATTGTGGTTTTTCGTATTTGAGCCGTGCAGGAACAAGGTCTTTTTTCTAATATTGAAGTCTCCAACCTTTAGGTAGCTCATTTCTTTTGGCCGGACAAAGAGGTAGTGTAGGATGTAGCAAGCTAAAAGATAGTGCTTGTTGTGTTCCATTAGCCAGTTCTTTATCTCTTTAAGGATATTATCAGGTATTACGTCTCGGTTCTTAAGCTGGCCTCCCCTACGTTGTGCTGTCGAGTAATTTTTTGTAGGGTCAACAGAGATGTAGCCTCTCTCAAGCAAATATTTGCAGAAAGTTTTGAGCCACGACAGATAGTTGTTTCTTGTTCGTATTGTATTATTTCGGTCGACGAACACATAATCGAGGAACTGTCCTATCAGCCGACTGTCGAATTGGTATGTGTAGAAAAGATTGATTTTCTGTTTTTCTTTCCACTCCTTCAGTATTTTAATTCTGCTCATATAAGATATGACGGACTCTTCCCTCATGTTGTTTTCTTTCATTAGTTTGAAAAGATAGTCCTCGTATTTCCGGCATACATCATCAAATGAAGAGTATTCAAGTGGCTGAACCATCTCTACCCACGGGTTCCAGCCTTGCATCAGCTTTTCCGTGAGCCTTTTAATGAGTGCCTCTCCGTACTGTCGCTGGTTACGCTTGCCTTTTATATGGCCGAGCATGAATTTCTTTGTGTGTAACTTTCCCCTTGTCGGGTCAAAAGCCGAAAGAGATACGTAACATTCCGAAGCCTGGTGAAAGCTCGGAGTTTTCCAACCGACAATCTCATTGATTGTCTTTTGTCTGTCCTTAGAAGAAAAAATTTTTTTAGGCATTTCAAAATTTTGAGTGAAATGCCCTATTGAACAATATTTTTATGAGAGAGCAGATGTTCACCGACTTTTCGCCGACCATCTGACCCCCGACAAAGCGAAAGGGGTTGATATTCAACCCCTTAGCCTTTTCTCGGTCGGGATGACTGGACTTGAACCAGCGACCTCACGCCCCCCAGACGCGTGCGCTAACCAACTGCGCTACATCCCGATAGATATTAAACGCAAAACGAATGACAGAAAGATTCTCAGCGTATCCGTATTTGCGACTGCAAAAGTACTGACTTATTATGAGAATTGCAAATTTTCAAACATCTTTTTCGTCTTTACCGATTATATTTGCTACTTTTGCACATATAATATATATGTCCGCGCGAGGACTAAACAACCGCGCAACCCAATAATACAGAATCGACAATATGCAATATATAGTAAAAGCACCAAACAGGATAAAAGCAGAGATAAATCTGCCGGCATCGAAAAGTATCAGCAATCGGGTTCTCGTGATTCACTCCTTGTCGGGGGGCAACTCCACGCTGCACAATCTATCCGACTGCGACGACACGCAAGTGATGATAAACGCGCTGCGGGATATGCCCGAAGTGATAGATATTAAGGCGGCAGGCACGGCCATGCGCTTCATGTCGGCATATCTGAGTGTTACCGAGGGAGAGCACGTGATAACGGGAACGGAACGAATGAAGCATCGCCCCATCGGTGTGCTGGTGGACGCTTTGCGCCGCCTGGGTGCCGATATCGAATATGTGGGCGAACAGGGTTATCCGCCGTTGCGTATCAGAGGAAAGCAATTAGAGGGCGGAACGCTTGAGGTGCCGGGCAATATCAGTTCACAATACATCTCGGCGCTGCTCATGATCGGCCCTGCCTTGCGCAACGGTCTTGAGCTGCGCCTTACAGGCGACATCATCTCGCGCCCGTATATCGACCTCACGCTGCACGTGATGCATGAGTTCGGATGCAAGATTGAATGGTCGTCGGTTGACACTATCAGTGTGAAGCCGCAGCGGTATGACGACCGCGAATATGTGGTGGAGAACGACTGGAGCGCGTCTTCCTATTGGTATGAGATGCTTGCGCTGTCGGAGGACAAGGAGAACGGTATCATTCTGCCTGGTCTGCGCGATGCGTCACGTCAGGGCGACTCGGTGGTGAGATACCTTTACAGTCTGCTCGGAGTGAAGACTGCATTCAAGAATGGCGATCACGGACAGGACACTAAGGTGGCGCTGACCCGCCATTTCAGTGCGTTGACGCGCATGGACTATGATTTCATCAATCAGCCCGACCTCGCCCAGACCTTTGTCGTTACTTGTTGTGCGCTCGGCATACCATTTCATTTCACGGGCTTGGCATCGTTGAAGATTAAGGAAACCGACCGGATAGAGGCACTGAAAACCGAGATGCGCAAGCTGGGCTATGTCCTCCGTGACGTGAACGACTGCGAATTGGAGTGGGACGGTGAGCGCTGCGAGGCCGAAGATAATCCGTCCATCGACACATACGAGGACCATCGCATGGCCATGTCGTTCGCTCCGCTTGCCATAACATTAGGCTGCATACGGATAAACAATCCCGAGGTGGTGAGCAAGTCATATCCCAACTATTGGGACGACCTGCGCAAGGCCGGCTTCGAGATTACCGAGGAATGATTTTATGGGCGTTTTCATGCAGTAGGATGATAAAGAATACACCGGTATTATGACTATTATAATAATATGTGTAGCCGCGATTGTCGTGTTAGGAGTGGTTGTTGCGCTCTTCTCGCGTGGTAGTGGCGATGATAATATTGTTGTCGCTTCGGGCGATTGCTCCTCGTGCGACGGCAACGATCCGAAGTGCGAACAGGTCTGCATGATGGAGGCGGCGACGAAAGAGATTGAGTATTTCGATGATGAAGAGCTGGACGAGTTTCGCGGCCGTGCGGCCGATGACTATACAGACGATGAGGCCGAGCAATTTCGCGAGGTGCTTTACAGTATGCGTCAGGACGAGGTGGCCGGCTGGAACCGCAGCCTTATCTTGCGCGAGATAAACGTTCCCAATCAGATTCGCGACGAGCTTATCATGCTGATAGGCGGTTAAGACAATAAAACAGGCTTTTTTCGGTTTATTAATAGTGAGTTTCCGTAAATACAAACATATTGTCCCCATCCTTTTGGTTGCCTTGATTATGGTAACCGTGGGATGTTCTACTCAGAAGAATACGGCTCAAAGTCGTTGGTGGCATTCCTTCAACGCAAACTACAACACATATTTTAATGGCTCGCAGGCTTACATAGACGGAAGTCTGGAAAAGGAAAACGGCAACAAGGATAACTTCACCGAAATTATCCCCCTCTACACCGTTGGCAACAAAGCAAGCCGCGAGCTGGGCAAAGCCAACTTCGACCGCGCCATAGAGAAGTCGCAAAAGGCAATCCATAAGCACAGCATCAAGAAACGGCCGGAGTGGACAAAGAGCCGCAAGAAGACCGAGAAGGACATTGAATGGCTGAGCCGCCGCGAATATAACCCGTTCCTTTGGAAGGCGTGGATGCTCATGGGCAGGTCGCAATTCCATAAGGGCGCGTTCGACGAGGCTGCCGCCACATTCTCCTATATGAGTCGTCTTTACAGCACACAACCCGCTATCTACGGCAAAGCCCGCGCGTGGTTGGCGAAGTGCTACGTTGAGGAAGGCTGGCTGTATGATGCCGAAGACGTGATACGCAATATGCAGCGCGACTCCCTCCATTGGCGGGCTGTGAAAGAATGGGACTACACTTACGCCGACTACTATATCCATACGGGTGAATTCGACAAGGCTATCCCTTACTTGCGCAAGGTCATCAAGCACGAGATGAGGCGCAAGCAGCGTGCCCGCGAGTGGTATCTGATGGGGCAGTTACAGGCCGCTGTGGGCAATAAAACCGAGGCTTACAAGGCTTTCAAGCACGTAATCAGGCAGAATCCTCCTTACGAACTGGAGTTCAACGCACGAATCTCGATGACAGAGGTGATGGCAACGGGAAGGTCGAAGCAGATGGTCGGCCGTCTGAAACGAATGGCGGCGTCGGACAACAACAAGGAATACCTCGATCAGGTGTACTACGCTATGGGCAACATCTACCTTGCGGAGAAAGACACAACGAAGGCTATCGAGGCATACGAGAAAGGCAACGAGAAGGCGACACGCAGCGGAATAGAGAAGGGTGTGCTGCTTTTGCATCTCGGAGACCTGTATTGGGAGAAGGAGAAATACGGCGATGCGAAACGCTGTTACGGTGAGGCCATCGGTTTATTGGATAAGGAGCGTAAGGACTACAAGCAACTTTCAGACCGCTCAAAGGTACTCGACGAGTTGGTGCCATATACCGATGCGGTTTATTTGCAGGACTCGTTGCAGGCTCTCGCGGCCATGCCGGAGGAGGAACGCAACAAGGCTATCGACCGCGTTATCGACGCATTGAAGAAGAAAGAACGGGAGGAAAGGAAGTTGCAGGCACAAGCCGAGGCCGAGAAAGCACAGTCGCAGAACGGCGGAAACATCAATAATACACCGGCAACACCCACCGGCAATCAGCAGGAAAAGGGACTTTGGTACTTTTATAACCAAATGGCGGTGAATCAGGGTAAGACCACTTTCCAACGACAGTGGGGCAAACGCGAGAACATCGACGACTGGCAGCGAATCAATAAGACCGTTGTTGGAACGGTGGGCTCTACTTCCGATGTCGACGAACTGACCGATGAGCAGCGCGATTCCATTTTCGCTGCCGAGCAGTTGCAGGACTCTTTGGCCCAGGTTGCGGACAGTGCACAGAACGATCCTCACAAACGCGAATACTATTTGAAGCAGATTCCGTTCACTCCCGAGCAGATAGCGGAGAGCAACAACATCATAACCGACGGCTTGCATCATGCCGGTGTGATTTTCAAAGACAAGTTGGATAACCTTCCTTTGGGCGAGAAGAACCTGCGCCGACTTGCCGACAACTATCCCGACTACGAGAATATGGATGATGTCTACTATCATCTTTATCTGTTATATTCACGACTCAACAGGCCACAGACGGCCGAATCATACGTCGATATGCTTAAAAATAAGTTTCCTGAGAGCAAGTGGACGGCACTATTGTCCGACCCTTACTTCAAGGAGAACGCCCGTTTTGGCACGCATATCGAAGACTCTATCTACACAGCTACATACGAAGCGTTCAAGAAAGACCGCTATAATGAAGTGGCAGGCAATGTCCGCGTGTCCGAAACCCGGTTCCCGTTGGGTGCCAACCGCGACAAGTTCCTGTTTATCGGAGGTCTGAACAAACTCAATAATGGCGATGCCGAGGGCTGTCTTGCCGATATGAAGACCGTGGTGGAGAAGTATCCGCAGAGCCGGATCAGCGAGATGGCCGGCATGATAGTCAACGGTGTGAACGCAGGGCGGCGCTTGCGGGGCGGCCGCTTCAGTCTCGGTGACGTGTGGACAAGGCGAAATGTGGTGCTTAACGACAACGACACAACCAAGCGGGAGGCATTCTCGCCCGACCGTCTGGCCGATTTCAAGTTCCTTTTGGTATATAGTCCCGACTCGGTCGACGAGAATAAGCTGCTCTTCGAGATGGCGAAGTTTAACTTCACCCACTTCGTTGTGCGCAACTTCGACATAGAAATAGCCGACCTCGACGGTCTCCATCAGATGCAACTCAGCGGTTTCCGCAGCTTCGACGAGGCCTATCAGTATGCCCGCGAGATGTACGATACGAAGACGCTGGCGCAACTTTCCACGAAGGCGAAGGCCGTAATCATCAGCGACAAGAACCAGAAGCTGCTCGAGACATATTATAGTTATAAGGATTACGAGGACTTCTACGCGAAACATTTCGCCCCATTGACGGTCAGCAAGCGCTATCTGCTGTCCGAACCGGCAGAGGTTGCCACTCCGCGCGAGCGCGATTTGGAAGAGGAAATATCGAGCAAAGCGCCGACGCAGGACGATATTGACGACATGATGGAGGGCGGAACGCCTGTTGACACAGGCTTCGATATTCCTTCAGAAGATGAAGTGCCGGCTTCTCCGGCAACCGTTCCAAATGATGAAACCGTTATTCCGAATGACGACATCGCTGTTCCGGCAGAAGAAACGGCTGTTCCTAATAATGAGACTATCATTATTCCGAATGAAGAAATAGATGTTCCGGCAGAGGAAACGACACCGGCCGAACCGCAAACAACGGTTATTGAAACACCACAAATACCTGTTGAAACGCCTGACAAGCCCGTCGATGCACAGCAGGGCAAGCCGAACGAAGCTCCTAAAGAGCCTGTCGAAACGCCTAAAAAAACTGCCGAAGCACCGCATGACAAGCCTGTCGAGACACCGAATAAACCTGTCGAGACGACAATTCCGGCAATAGAGGAAGACGTTTTCATCTTTAATGATGACGAAACAGGCGTTCCACAGAACAATAACACCAAGACTCAACCTCAGAATTTCGATATTGAGGACGAGTATTATGAACTTGACGGATTTTAAGAGATATGAGCAACGGACTATTACTTTGGGTAGATGACGAGATAGAACTCCTCAAGGCACACATAATTTTCCTTGAGAAGAAAGGTTATGAGGTTATGACTGTAAGCAACGGAAGCGATGCCATAGACCAATGCAACCAACAGACGTTCGACTTAGTGCTGCTCGATGAGCAGATGCCGGGCCTCAGCGGACTGGAGACCTTGCAGAGGATAAAGGACATTCAGCCAGCCACGCCAATCGTAATGGTAACAAAAAGCGAGGAAGAAAACATCATGGACCAGGCCATCGGCTCGAAGATTGCCGACTATCTGATAAAGCCCGTAAACCCGAATCAGATTCTCTTGACTCTCAAAAAGAACATCCATCGCAAGGAAATCGTTACGGAAGTAACGCAGACGGGCTATCAGCAGGATTTCATGGAAATCTCGATGCAGATACAGGACTGCCGCACTTTCGATGACTGGGTGGGCATCTACAAACGCCTGACTCACTGGGAACTGGAACTGACGAGTACTGACAGCAGCATGACGGAGATGCTGAAGATGCAGAAGGAGGATGCCAACGGGGGATTCGCAAAGTTCATCAAGAAGAACTACATGAACTGGATAGAGTCCAAATCCACACCTTCCGGCAGTCAAAACAAGGGCGATGTGCCCACAATGTCAACGGATATATTCAAGAACAAGGTCTTCCCTATGCTCGATAACGGCGAGAAAGTCTTCCTCATCGTTATCGACAACTTCCGCTACGACCAATGGAAAGTACTCTCGCAAGAGATTGGCGATATGTTCGACATAGAGGAAAGCCTCTATATGAGCATCCTCCCTACCGCCACGCAGTACGCCCGCAACGCCATCTTTAGCGGACTGATGCCTTTGCAGATAGCCCGGATGTTCCCCGATTTGTGGGTGGATGAGGACGAGGAAGAGGGCAAGAACCTGAACGAAGGACCGCTTATCGGCACACAGATAGAGCGTTTCCGCCGCCACGATAAATATTCATACACGAAAATCAACGACTCCGGCGCGGCCGAGAAGTTCATGCAGCAGTTCAACAACCTGAAGCAGAACGACCTAAACGTGGTTGTCGTCAACTTCATCGATATGCTGTCGCACGCCCGCACGGAGATGAAGATGGTGCGCGAACTCGCCAACAACGAGAGCGCATACCGGTCAATCACGCTCAGTTGGTTCCGTCATTCCGTGCTTTTCGAACTGTTCAGAATGCTTTCTCAGACTGATTGCACGGTGCTGATAACAACCGACCACGGCTCGATACGCGCCACCCGACCGGTGAAAATCATCGGCGACCGCAATACAAACACCAACCTGCGTTATAAGCTCGGCAAGAACCTGAGTTATAACGACAAGGAGATATTCGTGATAAAAGAACCGGCAAAGGCGCAACTGCCGTCGCCCAACCTGAGCACGTCTTATGTCTTTGCCACCGGCGACGCCTTTTTCGCATACCCCAACAATTATAATTACTACGTGAGCTACTACAAGGACACGTTCCAGCACGGCGGTATCTCGATGGAGGAAATGCTCGTTCCGCTTATCACCCTGCGTCGAAGAGACCGGGGATAGAATGTTCTCACATCCTCGAAAAGGTATCGTTTAGTATTTAAAAACAATAAAGAAGAAGGAAATAAGATAATGAAGATAAAGATAGAAAGCCCCGAAAAGCTGCACGAGGCAGCCCGCTTGTTCGTAGAAAACAAAGGCAAGGGCAATGTTTTCGCGTTTTATGGCAAGATGGGAGCCGGCAAGACCACATTTATTAAAGCCATTTGCGAGGTGCTTGGAGTGGAAGATGTCATAACCTCACCGACGTTCGCGTTAGTCAACGAGTACACTTCCGGCGACGGCGACCCCATCTATCACTTCGATTTCTACCGTATAAAGAAACTCGATGAAGTGTATGACATGGGCTATGAGGATTATTTTTACAGCGATTCGTTATGCTTCCTTGAGTGGCCCGAGCTGATAGAGGAAATCCTTCCCGAGGATGCCGTGAAGGTAACAATCACAGAAATGGCTGATGGCAGCCGTGAGGTGGAGTTCTGATTTCTTTGAAAAGAGGTAAAAAGTGAGAGGTAAAAGGCGGGAAGTAAGAGATAAAAGGTGAGAAGTAAGAGGTAAGAAGTAAGAGAAATGTCTGAACTCCTGCAACTCCAGAACTCCTCTCTCCTTATAAGGAATTATCTTCTCCCCTTAAAAAAGCTCTGCATTATTTCCCTGCACTCATCCTCAAGCACCCCCGCCACGACCGTGGCCTTCGGGTGGAAAGCCTTTGGTGCAATCAGCCTGTATCCCCTTTTCTCGTCCGGCGCGCCATAAACGATGCGCGGAATCTGCGCCCAGCCAATCGCCCCAGCACACATCGGACACGGCTCCACGGTAACATAAAGCGTGCAATCGGTCAGATATTTTCCCCCGAGCGTATTTGCCGCTGCCGTTATCGCCTGCATCTCCGCATGAGCAGTTACGTCGCATAACGTCTCCGTGAGGTTATGTGTCCGCGCAATGATTCTATCCCGGCACACCACTACCGCCCCGATGGGAATCTCACCCTCGTTGAAAGCCTTCCTCGCCTCATCCAGCGCGCGCTGCATATACATCTCGTCTTTCTTCTGTTGCTTCTCTGTATGTGTCATAAACCTTTATCCTTAGACATCTTTCCTTATTTCAAATGCAAATGTACCCAATATTTTTAATTATCAATTACTGCTGTCCGATATTTTTTAAAGTTCACTACGAATCAGGGCTGACACTTCCCATGAAGTCTCAGCCCCTTTTGGTTACCTTTGTATTTAAGAAAAAACGTACTATAAGCAAAGATATCCATTTTACCGGCCAGCAATAATAAAATATTATCTTATTACTTTCCGTCCGTTGTGTATGTATATGCCCGACTTTACAGGCGCGGAATTGAGACGCATTCCAGAGAGCGTGAACCACGCGCCGGATGCATTCTTGACGTTGCTTGCATGGACTTGGCTGATGCCCGTCACCTCATCATCCTCATAGGGGATGAGTCCTCCAGTCACGAGATTGTCCGCCTTGTCTGGCTCGGGGAAGTATTCAGGACGCGCCTTCGGATAAGTAAGATTCACGGTGAGTCTGTCGTTGGCCTCGTTGTTGTCGCCGTTGTTGTGTATTCCGTCGAGCCATGCGGTGAGAGTGTGTTCTCCCGATGTTACTATCCACGTCAGTTTGTCAGTCCATTTCTTCGCACCCATTCCGCCTCCGCCTGTCGGTGTCAGCACGGCAGTCTTTCCCGACTCTATCGTAGTCTCCGCATCGCACCACACAATAGAGCCTGTGCCGTAGTCGAAACCGTCAATCTGCCACTGCACGCCATTGTTTGGCCTCAGCGTCACGGTATTTGTTCCGAGGTTGGCAACCAGCACATGGGGCACAAGCTCATCGCCCACGTTTATCGTCTCCTTGTCGCCATCGCCCTTCTCGAACCACACTTTCATCACGGCCATGTCCGTTCCGGGTGATGTTACAATCTCCGTCTGTCCTTCATTAGGGTCTGCCACCTCTACATTGACACGCTTCTCACGGCTGTTGTTGTCGCGGTTGGTCTCGTGTTTCATTTTGCCCGTCGGGTCAATTAGAGCCTTGAAAGTGTGTTTTCCCGTCTCAGCGAGCCATGTGCCGTTGAATTCCAGCGTCTTGGACGCCCCGGCCTTCAGACCGCCTTTCACGCTGATTGAATATTTGGAGTTCTCGTCTACGGTTACTATCACGCTGAACTTGGCGTTCTCCGGTATGTCGTTCGCACCCTTATTGTCGATGCGCACACGGAACGACACCTCATCACCGGAATAAATGTTATGCTTGTTTTTATTTGTCAGCCAGTCTATTCCGGTCAGCACTACATCGTAGTCGGTGAGCGTCTCAAACGGGTCTTCGGCAGGTTCTATGTCCATTGCGTCGGGATAAGGAGGCGTGTCATATTCCTCGTCTGTCCACTCCCAGTTTGTGGGTGCCGCGTTCCAGAACGGCCAAGAGGCATATTGGTTCAGCGTGTTGCCCACCGTTGCCGCAGGTACGGAACCGCGGGTGATGAGGAACTTGTTCCATGAGATACCGTCGTTAGTCTCTAAATTACCTGCACCGACGCTGTGATCGCTCGCGCTGTAGTTCACAGTCTGCTTGCAGAGACCTGCCCCGTTGCAGTAGAGACCGTCGAAGACGATGCCCTCCATAGCGTTCTTGATGCGTACAATCTCGGCTGGCGACTCATAAACGTAGTTGTTTCTGAACACGACGTGCTTCACATTACCCTCGAGGTCGATGGCCGCATAGTCGCGTCCCCAGCACTCCCACGGCGTGCCGCAACGCACAAGATAGTTGTTCTCCACCAATATTGGTTCCTCGGCAGATGTCGTTGCGAAGCCCGGACCGGGGAAAGACGTGTTCAGGTGTATACCCGATGCCATGAACATATCACATATATAGTTGTTGTAAACCTTTTGGTTCTTACCACCGTATATGGCCACGCCACCCGCGCGCCATACGAAGTCGATGGTGTTGTAGGCGAAGACGTTGCCCGATTCGTCCTTCACGTTCTGGGTGTTGTTCCAGCAAGCCAGTCCGTCATCGCCATTGTTGCGCACCGAACAGTTGAATACAGCTGCGTTAGACGTACCCTGACAGAAGTTAACACCGTCGGCATAGTTGTTGCGCAAACGGCAGTTCACCACACGCACACCGTCGGAACAGCGCCTGGGCGACGAATTATAGTCGCCAAACCATAGGCCGCATTCAAAGTGTTCTTCCCATACGTCATGTATCACCGATCCGCCACACCAGATGTCCATGAAGCATTTGTAGACCGCATTCTCGCCATGACGGTCGGCAAGATTGGAGTTTATATACATATGGCAGAATTCAATGTTGTCCATCTCGTTAGACTTGAAAGGGCCGTTGCTCGGATTTCCACCCGAGATGCCGCCACCATATTGCCCGAATCCCGTAAATTGCAGATTCGTATGCCATATACCCGCGCCCATAATCTTGATATTCTTGCCGGCGATGCTCCACATCTGCCCCAACTTCCATGTACCTTCCGGGATAAAGACGATACCTCCGCCTGCCGCTCTTGCCGCAGCCACAGCCTTGTTGAACGCATCCACGTTATCGGCAGCCGATGTGCTTGCGCCGTATGACGTAACATCAAAAACTGGTCTTCCCTCATCGTTGTCATCGTTGGGGTCGAGTGCCTCGGCCACCACCTCGGTCTCGATGAAGTCTACCCCGACCTCTTCGCCCGACGCACACTCAACTTTTATGACGTCGCCGGGAACGAGAACCCGGCTCAGACGCACGTGTTTTTCATCGAAGCAGAAACAAGGCGCGGTACCACCAGACTGGCTCGGCGAGCCGCTGCCCTTAGAGAAGTACTGATACATATAATATGAGGTGAGGTCGACGGTGCGGTCGAGCATCCCGTTTACATAAATCTTGAGTTGCCCTTCGGAACTCGCGTAGCCATTGGCCTTGCCCGTTCCACCCTGATTCTTGTCGGCGATGGTATATCTGACGGTCACTCCGTCGCCCTTAGAGCGCATTGTCCATGCCACGGCACCGCCCTGCGGCAATTTCACATAGGCCTGATTGCCGGCCTGCGTGGCCTTGTTTGCCGCATCCCAGTCGGGCGACGATACGATGGCCGCGCCGCCTGAGAGGGCTGCATCGCCCGCCTTGTTGCACTCATATCGTGTGTAGGGCATGGTCGCACCGCGCAGTCCTGCTGCGTTTGATGCGGGAATCGGGTACTTGTCGGCTGCCGCTGCCCCTGCTGCTGAGGTCAAGGGAAGCATTGACGCTACGACGAAACATCTTAATAAAAGTCTTTTCATATAACTGCTTTTTTTATTATGGAAAATGGTTTTTCATCCGGTTGCCGCCGTCTGTGGCGCGTTGACGGTGTGGCGTTGTCAAAAAGTATGATGCAAAATTAAGGTTTTATGACTTTATGGCAATAAAGTATATCAATTGTATAATGATATTTGGCATTCCGTTCCGCCTGTTATGAGATGTAACTGCCTGACTGTCTGACATTAAGGAACTGTTAGCAGCCTGACAATAACGACAAGAATGTATAACGCCAGTCATTGTCCGGCATGGCATGGTCTTTATATCCGTAATCCAAAATCTTGGAATGTACCAAAAATATAAAGTGCTTTTTCTCTCACTAAACACTGTCAAAAATATTTACAAATAATGTTTGAAAACTCGCGAATTTGAAAACGAAATCTTTCCCACGCTCAAAAACGTAAAAATAGGGCTTTTTAGGTTATTTCGAGATAAACCTTTGATTATCAAAGGCTTATCTCTTTTTTGTGCATTTTTAGCCCTTTTAGAAGGCAAATCAGACATCGTTACATTGCAACGGAGGCTCCGTTAGACACTAACGGAGCCACTTTTGGCCTTCAACGGAGCCTCCGTTGCACTCCAAAACGGCCTAAAACGGACTGCAAAAGTGGCACTTTTGAAAGCCAACAAACGTTAAATCGCCCGAAAACGGCATTTTTCGCTGTTTCGGCGGACGGCAAAATTTGACGAAAATCGGACCGATTTTTTTCTAACGGAGGCCATTTTGAAATTTTGAGTTATGAATTTTGAGTTTTGAGTTGGGATTTTTAAGGCCGGAAAACGGTCGAAAATGAGTAACGAGACCTATATTTAACGTTCGTTAGCACGAGAGAATCATTTTCTGAAAGAGTAAAATTTGGTAAATAAAATTTACAAAGCGACTAATAAAATCGTTTGTTTTGAGGTTAAGTAAGTCGCTAAAATTAATATATAGTATATAGCTTTATCATAGATAGTATCGTTTTATTTTGGGACTTACTTATCAGGCAGGAGGTTTCAGGTAATAAAGAGACTAATTATTTTGTCTCTTCGTAATCCACATACTCGCCTTCGTCGTCGGGAATAATGCGTCGACCGGCATTCTTCTCGGTGCGCTCATCTATTATCACGGTGCCTGAGGAGGAGGTGTGCCTTCGTGAAGAAGAGGAGTCGTTTTGCGACTGTTGCTGCCCGTTGAAAGGACGGATAATGCGCCTTATGTTCTTAAATAATGACCATCCGAGGATGAACAAGAACAGCAGAAAGCCTAAGAACAGCAACAAAAGGAATTTGAAAAAGGTAAACATCTCGCTTATTTCTTACGGTTCACATATACGGAAAGCAACACATACCACGCTATTATCACGGCAAAGGCCGCAACACGGAATATCAAAAGCAAAGGTATGCAGGTGATGATGAAGATATATTTCACCTCGTTTCCGGCCCATCCCCAATGCTTGAACTTCAAGGCGAACATGGGAATCTCGGCAATGAGAAGCCAGCTCGCAAGGCAGATGCCGGCAAGGATGGCGAATATCATCCAGGGAGATGAGGCATACCACTCGCCTCCGCCAACTATCAGCGAAGCCCAAAAGAGTGCGTTTGCAGGCGTGGGAAGCCCGATAAAGGATGTTGTCTGACGCTCGTCAAGGTTGAATTTGGCGAGTCGGAGCGCGGAAAACGCAGCCATCACAAAGGCGAAAAACGGAATGAAATAGCCTACCGGCTCCAAAAATGCAGGATATTCCATTACGCCCATCAACGAAAAGACCATCGTAGAGGGTGCCAATCCGAATGTTATGACATCAGCGAGAGAGTCGAGTTCCTTGCCTATCGGCGAGCTTACGCCAAGCAGGCGCGCGCTCATGCCATCGAAGAAATCGAATACCGCGCCGGCAATTATCCAAAAGAACGACAGTTCCATGTTGCCGACGACTGCGAAATAAGTTGCGATAGAACCCGAAACAAGATTGCAACAAGTGATGGTATTCGGGATATGACTTTTTATTGCCATTGTTTTTTACTTCAGTTTTGCTATTACGGTCTGGTCGCCCGTGGTAGCCTGCCCCATCTTCACGCACACTTCCGTGCCCACAGGCAGGTAGACATCAACGCGAGAACCTAATTTTATAAATCCAAGATGCTCGTCGATGTAGCAGTCTTCGCCCGGTTTGGCGTAGGTGACGATACGGCGGGCCACAGCACCGGCAATCTGCCGGCACAGCACATCGACGCCTCCGGGAGTGGTAATCATGACATCTGCGTGTTCGTTCTCCTCACTCGCTTTCGGCAACCAAGCCTTGTGATAATTTCCGTTACGATGGTTCACGAACTTCACCTTGCCGTCGACGGGAAACCAATTTGCGTGAACATTCCACAAACTCATGAAGATGCTTATCATCAAACGGCGGTCGTGGAAATACTCGTTCTCCTCTACTTCCTCGATTACGACAATGCGCCCATCGGCAGGAGCGACTACAATCTTCTCTGTATCCTCGCTGTTGAAATAGCGGATAGGACAGCGATAGAAATTAACGACAATACAATAAACGGGGTAAAAGACGGCGAAGAAAATCCAAAACGGGATTTTCGTGTCGAATACGTGCCATAGTATGAGCGATATTGCAATTATACTTATAGCCCCATATAATAGTGTATTTGTTCCCTCGCGGTGTATTCTGATTTTCTTTAATTTCTTTATTCTTTTGTTCATCAGGCTTAAAAATAGCTATTTTAACGATTGCAAAGGTAATCCTTTTTTACCTATTGACAAAATTTTCTTGTTCATTCTTTTGGCTATATCGGCGTTAAAGCGTAACTTTGACGCTCAATACGCAAGATAACGCAAACTATAATGGTTGACTTCATACACTTACACGTACATACATACTACTCTATTCTCGACGGACAATCGCCCATAGAAAAGCTCGTAGACAAGGCTGTGGGCGACGGAATGAAGGGTATGGCGATAACCGACCACGGCAATATGTTCGGCACGAAGGTCTTCTTTGACTACTGCAAAAAGGTGAACAAGAAACTGAAAGAGGAAGGCAAGGAACCATTCAAGCCGATATTGGGCTGTGAAATGTATGTTGCGCGAAACGGAAGCAGGACTCTGCGTCAGGAAAAGAGCGACAAGAGTGGTTATCACCTGATTGTGCTGGCGAAGAATCAGACGGGTTATCACAACCTCGTGAAGCTCGTGAGCCACTCTTGGATAGACGGTTTCTATATGCGACCACGTACCGACCGCGAGGATCTGGAGAAGTATCACGAGGGACTGATTGTCTGCTCGGCGTGTCTCGGTGGCGAGGTGCCGCACAAAATCCTCAACGATGACATTGCCGGAGCGCGCGAGGCGATAGAATGGTATCACCGGGTGTTCGGCGAAGACTACTACATCGAGCTGCAGCGCCACCGTGTGGACGACCCGAATCTGAGGGCGAACAGGGAGACGTATCCGTTGCAGGTGAAGTCGAACGAGGTGATGATAGAGCTTGCGAAGGAATATGGCATAAAGTTGGTATGCACCAATGACTGCCATTTCGTGAACAAGGACAATGCCGAGGCACACGACCATCTGCTCTGTATGTCTACGGGCAAGGACTTGGACGACCCCACACGTATGCTCTACACAAAGCAGGAGTGGTTCAAGACGCAGGAGGAGATGAATGAGGTGTTCGGAGATATTCCCGAGGCGCTGAGCAACACTATCGAGATATTGAACAAGGTTGAGACCTATAACATCAACCACGACCCTATAATGCCGTTCTTCCCTATCCCAGAAAGTTTCGGAACGGAAAAGGACATACGCGAGAAATATACGGAAGAGGACTTGTATAAGGAGTTCACGTCGGACGAGAACGGCGAGAACCAGGTGCCGCCGGAGGAAGGACAGAAGAAGATTGACCACCTCGGCGGCTATGACAAGATTTACAGAATAAAGTTCGAAGCGGAATATCTTGCTAAATTGGCTTACGACGGTGCGAAGCGCTTGTACGGCGACCCGCTGGCGAAGGAGGTGAAAGACCGCATCAACTTTGAGCTGCACGTGATGAAAACGATGGGTTTCCCGGGCTACTTCCTCATCGTGCAGGACTTCATCAACTCGGCACGCGAGGAACTTGGCGTGATGGTGGGACCTGGACGTGGCTCCGCGGCAGGCTCGGTGGTGGCCTATTGTCTCGGTATCACGAAGATTGACCCTATGAAATACGACCTGCTATTTGAGCGTTTCCTGAACCCGGACCGTATCTCGCTGCCTGATATTGATACCGACTTTGATGACGACGGACGCGGAAAGGTGCTGAAATGGGTTATGGATAAGTACGGCCACGAGAACTGCGCGCACATCATAACCTACGGAAGTATGGCGACGAAAAACTCGATAAAGGACGTTGCGCGCGTGGAGAAGGTGCCCATCGACATGGCCAACGCGCTGTGTAAGGCCATACCCGACCGTCTGCCGGAAGGCATGAAGATGAACCTGACCAATGCCATTAAATGCACAAAAGAGCTGCAAGACGCGGAGGTTTCGAGCGATCAGCGACTCAGCAACACCATAAAATACGCGAAAATGCTTGAGGGTACGGTGCGCGGAACGGGTATTCACGCCTGCGGATTCATCATCTGCCGTAACCCGATAAGCGACTGGGTGCCTGTGTCTACGGCCGACGATCCCGACTTCAAAGGCACTAAGGTGAACTGTACGCAGTATGACGGACACGTGATTGAGGAGACGGGACTTATCAAGATGGACTTCCTCGGACTGAAAACGCTGTCCGAGTTGAAGGAGGCGGTAGAGAATATACGCATCTCGGCAGGCAAGGTTGTAGACCTTGACACTATCCCGATAGACGACCCGAAGACATATAAGCTGTATCAGGAGGGCCGGACGATAGGTACGTTTCAGTTTGAGTCACCGGGTATGCAGAATTATTTGAGGCAGTTGCACCCTACGGTCTTCGAGGACTTGATAGCCATGAACGCGCTCTACCGGCCGGGACCTATGGACTATATCCCCGACTTCATCAAGCGTAAGAACGACCCTTCGCTTGTGAAATACGATATCCCCTGCATGGAGAAATACCTGAAAGACACTTACGGAATCACGGTATATCAGGAGCAGGTGATGCTTCTTTCTCGACAACTCGCAAACTTCACGCGAGGTGAGAGTGATGCCCTGCGTAAAGCGATGGGTAAGAAAAAGAAGGCTATCGTAGACGCAATGAAGCCGAAATTCATCGAGGGTGGCGTGAAAAACGGCCACGACCCGAAAATACTTGAAAAGATTTGGGCCGACTGGGAGAAGTTCGCGTCGTATGCATTCAATAAGAGTCATGCCACGTGCTATTCGTGGGTGGCTTACCAGACGGCGTATCTGAAAGCGAACTACCCTGCGGAATTTATGGCTGCCATCATGAGCCGGCGCAAGGACCAGATAACGGAAATAACGAAACTGATGGACGAATGCCGCTCGTTGGGTATCGACACGCTCGGCCCGGATGTCAACGAGAGCCGCATAAAGTTCACTGTCAACAAGCACGGTTCTATCCGTTTCGGACTCGCCGCCATAAAGGGTATGGGCGAAGTGCCTGCGAATGCCATCATTAACGAGCGCGAGAAGAACGGCCCGTACAAGGATATTTTCGACTTTGCAGAGCGCATCGACTTGCGTGCCGTAAACCGTAAGGCATTTGAAAGTCTGGCATATAGCGGTGCTTTCGACAGCTTCGGCTACCGACGCGAACAGTTTTTCGGCCGCAACGCTAAGGATGAGCCGTTCTTGGATACGCTCATCAAGTATGGCTCGTTGGTACAGCAGGAGAAAGCGCAAGCCCTGAACACTCTTTTTGGAGGCAACGAAGCGGTGGAGATAACGCATCCGCAAGTTCCGGAAGGCGACCATTGGCCTGCCATAGAGAAGTTGAACAAGGAGCGTGAACTTGTAGGAATCTATCTGTCGGCGCATCCTTTGGACGAGTTCAGCGTAATATTGAACGACCTCTGCAACACGAAATGCAAGGAAATAGGGCGCAATGCAGATAAGGCGGAACTTGCCAAACGGCAGGAGATAACTTTCGGCGGAATCGTTACGAGCGTTGTGGAACGCCGTTCTGCAAAGACCAACAAGCCATTCAGTTTTGTTACGATTGAGGATTTCGACTCTGCCGGCGAACTGGCACTATTTGGCAGCGACTGGGAGAACTGGAGCGGACTGCTGAAAGAGGACTATACCGTATATATAACTGCCACTTGTCAGCAGCGATTCCGCAACTCGGATATGTACGAACTGCGCATAAAGAACGTGGAACAGCTATACGACGTGAAAGATAAACGGATAGAAAAGCTCACCATATCAATAGATGCGTCGAAGGTGGACGAAACACTTGTGTCGGAATTGGCATCTATCATTGACAAGCATCCGGGCAAGACCCAACTCTATCTGCAACTGCGCGATGCCGTCCCGCAAAACAACATAACACTGCGCAGCAGCCTGAAGACCGTTGATGTAGACCGAAAATTACTGATGTTTATCGAGTCGAACAAGGACATGGAATATCGTATTAACTGACAAAGACAACCTGTCATAATCAAAAAAGACGTTTTGTCAGGAGCTGGAAATGGCACGGTCTTTGCCGTATGGCTATCAAGAACAACTGTAGAAACAACAGAAATATTAATCAAATATTAACAAACAGACAATTATGGAAGTACAAATCACAACCGAGAACTTCGAGAGTTATAAGAATGGCAACCTGCCATTAGTAGTTGATTTTTGGGCAACATGGTGCGGTCCGTGCCGTGCTTTGGCTCCGACAATAGAGGAACTGGCAAAGGACTACGAAGGTAAAATCGTTATAGGCAAGTGCGATGTCGAGGAAAACGACGACTTGGCAATGACCTTCGGAGTAAGAAACATCCCGACAATCCTTTTCTTCAAGGGTGGAGAACTTGTTGACAAGTTTGTCGGCGCAGCCTCAAAAGCTGTCCTCGCAGAGAAATGTAATGCTCTGCTATAATACAAAAGACATCTTATTGAAGCAAAAAATAATGGCACGCTCGCAATGAACGTGCCATTATTTGTATTAGTATGTCCTGTTATATAAGGTCCTATTTAACCTGCACTACAAGATATTTGCTCGTACTCCAGAATGTATTGGGGTCTGTTACTCTCAAAACATACTGTCCGTTTACATCTTTTGAGAGATTATAACTGTTAGAAGGATGCGATGTGAGCACCTTCGCACTCTTAGAATAGAGCTTGAATTCCTTCTCAACACGGATGTCAATCTTGGTGAAGTAGCCTTTATTGAACGAACTGCGAAGCACATCTCCCTTGTCGAGAACGTTCTGAGCCTTAAGCTCCTTCTTTGTTCCGAAAGCATACCAGGCTGTATTCAACTGTGCATCCTGTGTACTGATGGTCTGTGCCTTGCTTGCGTTCTCGGCAGTAAGGTTCTCTTTTTCCGTTGTCAGATTTTCCTTTTCCGTTGTCAGAGTAGCCACATCCTCATTCAGATTTGTAATCGTCTTGTCGAGTTCGGCAATGTGGATGTTCTTAGATTCAAGGTCAGCACGGAGCTGTTTCAGTTCCTTGTCTTTCTCAGCAAGCTGCACTGTCAGATGGTCGAGAGCCTTCTTCATCTGCTCGCCCTTGAATCCTGTCTCACGCAACTGCTGCTGCAACTTCTTTATAAGTTCGCGGTTCTCAGCCATACGCTGAGCGATAAACTGCACATTTTCCTTCAAGACAGCCGACTGTGAGCTGCCGTTTTCGCCTGTCTGTGCCACCGTTACGCGGTCTTCGGCTTCATTAATAACGCGGAAACCTTCCTGAATTTCGTTGAGAGTGCCCAACATATCATTAATTTCCTTGTCGCGAGCCTCAATCACCGAGCGCAAAGAGTCGTTCTGAATCATTGCCGGATTGGTCGCAGATTTCTGATCACATGAGGCAAGCGTCAATGCGCATACAGCCAATAACATTAATTTCTTCATATTCATATTGTATTAATATTGATTATATTCAGTTTTTTTCGTCGCTCTTTCCTGCCACAACGATAACGATTTCGCCCTTCGGCGGAGTCTGCCGGAAGTGTTCCGCAACCTCGGTAAGTGTTCCCCGCACGCTCTCCTCGTGTATCTTAGAAATCTCGCGGCACACACTCACCAGTCTGTCACCGCCAAAAGCATCGGCAAACTGCTCCAAAGCCTTTACCAAGCGGTATGGCGACTCATAGAATATCATCGTGCGCTGCTCATCGCGCAGCCTGTCTATCTTGCTCTGACGGCCTTTCTTCTGAGGCAGGAAGCCCTCGAAGCAGAAGCGGTCGCATGGCAGTCCGGAAGCGACAAGCGCAGGAACAAACGCCGTAGCCCCGGGAAGGACCTGAACCTCGATACCCGCGGCAACGGCTTCACGCACAAGATAGAATCCAGGGTCGCTGATTCCCGGCGTTCCGGCATCGCTGACGAGCGCCACGGTGGCTCCGCCTTTCAGCCGTTCCACCACTCCAGCCGCCGTACCGTGCTCATTGAACTTATGGTGAGACATCAGATGATTCTGTATCTCATAATGTTTCAAGAGCATTCCCGAAGTTCTTGTGTCTTCGGCAAGCACGAAATCCGCCTCTTTCAGTATGCGGATAGCGCGGAATGTCATATCTTCCAAATTGCCTACTGGAGTAGGCACGACATATAAAATTCCCATATTGTAAGCAAAAATAGCAGAAATAATTTGAATCACATAGATAAAATGTAAAAAAACATCTTTTCTTTGCATTTTTTTGAAAACGGATTTGTATTTTTGCAATTAAAGGATATATATATTAATACGTATGACAACAGTAAACGACATAAACGGCGAGCGACATCATCAGGGTCGCATTGAAGTAATATGTGGCTCGATGTTCTCGGGCAAGACCGAGGAACTGATACGCAGAATGAAGCGCGCGAGATTCGCGAAGCAGAAGGTTGAGATATTCAAACCGGCCATAGACGTGAGATATTCGGATGAGGACGTAGTGAGCCACGACCATAACATAATTCCAAGTACGCCCATCGACTCGTCCGACTCGATACTCCTGCTGTCATCAGACACCGATGTCGTGGGCATCGACGAGGCGCAGTTCTTCGACAACCGACTGCCCGACGTGTGCAACGAACTGGCAAACCGTGGCGTAAGGGTCATCGTGGCAGGACTCGACATGGACTACAAGGGCGTGCCCTTCGGCCCGATTCCGGCACTGTGCGCCATTGCCGACGACGTAACAAAGGTCCATGCCATCTGCGTGAAGTGCGGTGCGCTGGCATACGTGAGCCATCGGCTCGTTGCCAATGACAAGCGGGTGCTGTTAGGCGAAACCGAAGAATACGAGCCGCTATGCAGGGACTGTTATCGCAAAGCGGAAGAGGAGAAGAAGGAAAAGTAATAAGAAAAGCCCCCTCCGACTCCCCCAAGGGGGAGAGCATATATTACCTTTCTTAATTTCATATCCTTATACGGTTAGGATCCTTCCCCTTGGGGAGGCCAGATGGGGGATATCATAAACATTAAGCTTTCAACTTTCATCTTTTATCATAATGGAACAGAAAATCACTTTCGACAAATTCATCCGCTGGACATTCATCGGCCTCATCGTATTAGCAATATTCTTCATAACGAAGTCGTTGAGCAGCGTACTCATTCCTTTTTTCGTAGCATGGCTGTTCGCCTACCTACTCTACCCTATCGTTAAGTTCGTGCAATACAAGATGCACGTTCCCACGCGCGCGCTGTCCATTATAATAACTCTGATATTCGTAACAGCCATCCTGTCCGGCATATTCTATCTCATCATCCCGCCGATGATAGGACAGTTTGAGAGGCTGAGCCATATAACGATAAAGTATATACAGCATAGTTCACAGGCCACCGACATTACGAAACACGTGCAGCAATGGCTGATAGAAAACCGTGAGGCAATAGAGAAATTCTTCAAGAGCAAAGACTTCACCGATGCTATGAGAACCGTAATGCCGAAGGTTTTCAGCGTTGTCGGGCAGACGGCAAACATCATTATCAGCATCGTGGCATCGTGTATCACACTGCTTTATATGTTCTTCATACTCCTTGATTACGAATACCTCACCAACAGTTGGATAAAAATATTCCCGAAGAAGGTGCGTCCGTTCTGGAGTGAGGTGGCAAAAGACGTGGAACGCGAACTAAACAACTATATCCGCGGACAAAGTCTCGTGGCTCTCTGCATGGGAATAATGTTCTGCATAGGCTTCACTATCATCGATTTCCCGATGGCAATAGGCTTGGGTATCCTCATAGGAATAATGGATCTCGTACCCTATCTGCACACGTTCGCACTCATCCCTACCGCTTTTCTCGCACTACTCGAAGCCGCAGACACGGGTCAGAACTTTTGGATGATATTCGGACTTGCCGTACTCGTGTTCATCATCGTGCAGATTATCACCGACATGGTAATCACTCCGCGCATCATGGGCAAGGCCATGGGCCTCAACCCGGCCATTCTCTTGCTCAGCCTCTCAGTATGGGGCGCGCTCTTAGGCTTCATCGGACTGATTATCGCCCTGCCTCTTACAACGCTCATCATAGCTTACTGGCAACGCTACGTAACAAAGGAATAAAGTCTCTCTAAGGAGGAGACTGAATGCAGGAGTTCGGGAGTTCAGACATTACCATAAAAGGTTTTCGCCATTAAAGGGGCTCACCCGATAAATATAGGGGAAGTCTTTTATTAGATATTATGTCGCCCTTTGCAC
>ERZ1027188.31-NODE-31-length-66763-cov-6.689393_pt1 | contig 66763 bp, 79 predicted proteins | sample MGYA00519273_ERZ1027188 | MGnify/ENA primary metagenome ERZ1027188 (study PRJEB26926, sample SAMN06164623) | human gut metagenome | biome: ENVO:00009003; feature: ENVO:2100002; material: ENVO:00002003 | host: Homo sapiens | place: USA | collected 2012 ... | reverse complement strand
TGTGACCCTCAACGGTTTTCAAGACCGCCGCAATCGACCACTCTGCCATCTCTCCGAAAATCCGTCCGGCTTTAGTCGGACGATTTTCTGTATTTCTTCCGCGGAGAGGACGAGATTCGAACTCGTGGTAGAGAATAACCCCTACGACAGTTTAGCAAACTGTTGGTTTCAGCCACTCACCCACCTCTCCAGTGGTTCGCTTTTGCGAGTGCAAAGATATATCAGATATTTCAGTCTGCCAAATTTTTTGGGATGTTTTTTTGCGGTTATTTTTCACAATATATGCAAGTCGTTGTCTGTCAGCGGTGGTTGCGGAACGTTGTGGTTGCGGAGTTTTGCAATGCGGCAAATTTTAAGTAACTCTGCGGTAAAAAAGAACCTAAATTGCTGAATGGATTGAATTTCAGGAGGAATAATTAGTAATATCATTCAGAGACGGCGAGTTTTGAGCGTTTCCGACAACTCAAAAGTAACCCGTTTCGCTAATTTTATTTCCTGAAAATTGTCCGAAATTATGGCTCTTTTGAACGCAGTAGTGCTCCAATCCAAAGAGGTCAAGGGCGGCAGAAACAAAGTAAGAATCTCTGTCGCTCACAACGGCGAGACTCGCTACATCGTAACAGACATCATCCTGAACTCTTCCAAGGAGTTCAAAAAGGGCGCCGTGGTCAAACGACCCGACGCCACCATGCTCAACGTAAAAATCAGGGGCCTCCTCCAACGCTATCAGTCGGCTCTTGATGAACTCGACTACATCGACGGCCTGACTTGCCCCGAACTGGTGTTCCAACTCAAGAACGCCGGGAACTACAAGCATCGTACCCTCAAAAGCATCTACGAGGAGTATATGGAGAAAGCCCACATCAAACCCGGAACGGCAAGCGGGTATCGCAACATCTGGAGAATCATAAGCAAGCATCTCGGAGAAAAGCTGCTTGCCGAACACGTCAATCACGGCACCATCCTCGGCCTCGACAAGTATCTCCGCGACCGTGGCCTCAAACTGACCACCGTCAGGAACTACCTCGTGTTCCTCATGGTGCTTCTCAACTACGCCAAGAGGTGCGGATATGTGCAGTTCCGCGTGGATCCGTTCTTTGGCTACGAGTTACCGAAGATGGAAGTCCGGCAGTCATGGATTAGCGTAGATGAGGTGCGCACAATCCGGGACCTCCAGACGACAAAACCGAACCTCCAAAAATGCCGAGACCTCTTCATGCTCTCTTACTACCTCGGCGGCATCAACATGACAGACCTTCTCGACATCAACTTTGACGAGCAGAGCGAGGTTATCCACTATATCCGCAAAAAGACAGAGAACCGTCCGAAGCTGAACAAGTTCGTAGAGTTCCGCATTCCTGATGAGGCCAAGCCTATCATCGCCAAATGGAAGGGGCCGGACGGCAAACTGGCCGTAACGAAATATCAGCGCAAAGACGGCCTGCATTGCTTCTTCGATACGAACATGAGCAAGTTGGCCGAGGCTACCGGCATTAAGAACCTCATTTACTACTCGGCCCGAAAATCATTCAGCCAACACGCCTTTGACCTCGGCATCAGTACGAGTGTCATAGACTACATTCTCGGCCACCGTGTTGACAAAGGCGGCACGTCTCTCTACAACTATATCTTCGTTACTCCGGAAATTGCGACTGAAGCCGTGCGTAAGGTGTTGGATAATTTGAAATAAAGTATTAACTTTGCGCTATCAATAAATCCATGAGGGGTTAATTCCTCCTTGGTTTTATTGGTTTGACTTGGCGAGGGGGTGGTTCCCCTCGCTTTTTTACTTTCCTCATTATGATACAGACACCGACAATCGACTCTTCATTCGACAAATACGAAGAATACAAGCTGCACATGGAAGTGCTGCTCTCGGCTTCATTGACCGACTTTGACATTCCGGCACGTATTCTGATACCCCTCGGCGATGCAGGCATACGCCGCCTAAGAGACCTTGTGGCAATGACGAAAAAACAGCTCCTCTCGGTCAGCCGTATGGGTGTCGTGTCGGTGGAGTTTTTGGAGAATTTTCTTGCTAAACAGAATCTCTCCCTGAAGAAATAACAAAGGGCCGACAATCGCCGGCCCTGGGAGCGCCATCACATCATCATCAACATCATCACTGACGCTCCACTCCATATTACTAACAAGTGCGAAAATAATTTGAGTAAGTATAAAAAATGGCTGCGTTTCACAACGTGGCCATTCTTATATCCGAAATAAAACTTTTGAACAAAGGTAAAACACAAATTCTCTAACCTATAATCTTTCTAATCAGTCTCAGGAACGGTTTCCTGAAAATATATGCTCCGGCAACAAGTGCGATCCCTACGAGATACCAGAAGGCCGAGAGCTTGAACCGCTCGGATTTGCTCAGTGATTTTTCGACATACACCGGATAAGGCTGAGGAACCGGAATCTCTTTGGTCTTGACAGCCTCATTGTTGTTCTCGGTGGTAGTCTGCGGCACATACGCTTCACCGCTCAACTTGACATCCTTATTGACGAGGTTGTGAAAGAGCGTTCCTTCCGGCGTGATCCATGCGTCGCTCACCGCCACATCGGTCTCGATATGGCTGGTGTCAGTCTCAAATACGATGTTGCTGACGGACTGCTGAGGCACCGGCACATCGACCATTACCGGGACATACTCGGTTTTGATGACGGTCTCGACTCGCACACTGTCGGAGTTGTTGAGGACGATAGGTGCCGGTGGCAATGTCTGCACCTGCTTGTTGGTGTGGCACGCAGTCAGCACCAACAGAGGGATGAGGGAAATCAGAAACTTTTTCATTTGGCGTACTTGTTGAGGTAGTTGATGATGCCGTTTACATGGAGGTTGACAATGGCGGATTTGCCAGCCTCGGAAAGCAGAAACTCCACATCGGCACGATTGTCCTGAAAGAGAGATTCTGTAAGCACAGCTGGACATAGCGTCTTGCGGATGATGTAGAAATTAGCCTCATAGTCGGGATCTCCATCGCTCCAGTCGGCGCGGAATGGCACCTGTCGGGCATCATATTCACCTGCCTTCTGGAGAACCTCAAACCGTTCAGCGTATGGTTTGAGTTCGGATTGGGCCGCGTTCCATAACTCTGTGGCGAGATCATCGGCTTTGGTTTTGCCGGGCGTTGTATAAACGCACCAGCCTCCGGCGCTCTTCCACTTGCCATCGCCACCGGCGGCATTGGAATGTACGCTGATTAGGATGACGTTCTGTTTACCTACCTGACGGCAGATAGCATTAACGCGGGTGGCTCTTATAGCAAGTGGAACATCGGTATCCTCGGTTACAATGCGCCGGGCATCAATGCCTTTGGTTTTAAGAACCTCTTCGACACGGGCCGCGATTTCACGCGCCCATCGGTATTCGCGCAGACTCTTGTCAGGGCTGCACTTGCCAGGGGTGTTGCTCCCGTGGCCATTGTCGATAAGTACAATCATAGCTATTATTCTTTTGAGTCAAGTTCGGAAAGGTCGATGTCGAAATGTCGCTCGGTCTTGTCAACGAGTATCTTCTGAAGTGTTTTGGCCCACTTGGCCCCGTTGCAACTGGACTCATTCTCCAGGATGGACCACAACTGCCAGAAGCAAATCGCGCCGGCAGCAATCTTTGTTAGGTCTATGGGAAGGCCGTCGGTGATGTTCTTCTGTATGAAGTACGCAACAATCACAAGGAAGTACGATTTCATGAGCGTGATCAACACCTTGCCAAAATGAGAAGATGCGAATTTGTGTCCGTCCTTACGGACTCTTTCGGGATGTGCTTTCTTCACTCTCTTGCCAAGCTGCCATGCCGTATAGCAATCGGCCAGAATAAGCAGGGTGCAGATGAGAATGTACGGAAGCGTAGGCTCAAGTGCGGCCAACGCAGCTCCAATCAAGGAGAACAGGGGCCGGAATATGTCAGATACGTTGTTCATGATGATGATTGATTTATTGTTAGACCATTGAAACGAGTGCTCCGACACCTGAACCCAGCAGGGCACCAATGGTATCGGCTATTATATCATGCCAATCCCAACGATTACCGATTGCGCATTTGTCACCATACTCCTTGCCTACACCTATTGCGACACCGGCTATCATACCGGCGAGGAATGAAAGAGGATAAGATGCGCCGAAAGCCGACTCTATGACGGCGGCTGTGGCCGACACTATAAAGCACACGGCCAAATGCTTGATTTTGTCTGTTTGGATTTTCATGACGTTACTTTTCGGCAAAAGTAACGTGATAACCAATAGCGCCGACAAAATCTACAAAATTCTGAAAATCAAAACTGCCTAACCTTTGTTATTATAGGCAGTTGTATAAAATGCGAAATGGCCCGGCGCATTGCCGAGCCATTAAATCTACTTTGTGAAATTGAAGAAATGTCTGCCGAAAATCCGAACACTCGCATAATAAAGCAGGACGTTCAGTGAGAGCCAAACCATTCGTCTCGGACTTGTCTCTCGGTCATGTATTAGACGGAAGCACCGATGGAACAAAGCGAGATCGGCCACTCGTCTTGCCTTAGCATCTCCGCCTCGGTCATAATCATCATCGTGCATACAGCACGCAACATAGAAGTATCTTGCGTATGGAGGACGGATATATTTTAATAGCCCTAACGAGCATCCGCAACCATTACTCATCGGCATCAAATGTCATGTTGTCGACCAAACCCTTTTCATCCCATCCATCGTTGAGGGCAGCGTCGATATGCCGCATGGCCGAGGTGTAGAAACTGCCAAAGTCCTCAAGACTCTCGAAAGTGTAATACACAGGAACTGCGTCAGTGCCGAACTTGAATCGCACAGGCAATGTGGCTCCGCCGGTCTGCACGGCAAGGTCGTATGCGGCCTTGTAGTTGAACTGGTTCTCGGATGATAACCAGACGGACATACCTTTCCACACGAACCCTTCAAGGATTCTTCGGTCAGTCTCTTTGTTTATTGTTTCCTTGATTATGGCTCTGATTTCCTCGACGCTTGGCTTGTACTTGAATTTTTGACGCCAGTTGTAGCCGGTTTCATCGTCGGGGTTGTCTTTCACAAAGCCGTAGAACAGCTCCCATTTGTTGCGGCCGATAGAGTATAAGCCATCCTGCCGCTCTGTTGCTCCGTATATCTTTTCCATGCGGTTTTGAATTTTCCGCTAATATACAACAAAGAACGGCAGGTTGAGAAAAATGCGCTCAAAACCGAAAATCAGGTAAACTTGTATTTCACTTTGTTTCCGTCAAATACCTCACTTTGGATGACGGTTTCAAATGGAAATCCATCCTCAAGGTCGCTCACTTGATCGAGGATGTTTTTCATTTCTTCGGACGATGTGAAGAACTTGCCCCACTCGCCTGTCTGGGTATCTCGGAACGAAACGAGGTAGCGGTCCTCACCGTGCGAAGTGTGCATCTCGCTCTCGAAATCGTGTATCTCCAGGCTCTTGTTCTGGAGTGCGCTCAGTCGCATGACTTTGCCGGGAAACCGCTTCTTGCCGTCGGCCGGCGTAAAGACAATCCCCATTTCTGAAAATTTCTTCATTTTATGATGTGTTAAGATGTAAAACAAATGTTTGCAATCTGCGTGGCACGCCATGCCCTTGAAAGAGCCGATAATCTGCTGTCGGCGCTTTCGTGACTTAACCTTTGCGAGTTTCCGGGCAGCATTCTGTTTCACTCGCTTTCGTATGAGTGAATAGACACGACCAGTCTTGGCATCTCGATAATGCGTATATCCGAGACAGTCAAGGCCCTCAGTCATCGGCCGGACTGCATAATTAGATTTTACCTGCAAACCGAGTTTGCTCACCTCCTCCATATAGATTTGCATAAGTCTCCACGCCTCTTTCTTATTGGGAGCGAGAAAATCTGTATCATCGCAGTAGCTGTAATACAGATATCGCACCTCAACGGTGCCATCAGGATATGACAGCATATAGTGAGACACTTCTTGTAGCATACGATGATGAACTGGGTTGAGGTAAAGATTGGCGAGACATTGTGAGGAACGCAGTCCCTTGGAGAGTCCCTTTGGCATCAGTGTTATGAATCGGTCAATGATTTTTAGCAGAACATGATCTGAGATGAAAGTGCGGATTGTTGCTTTCATACCCTCTTGGGGGATATTGTCATAATATCCCACTATGTCAGTCTGCCCATAGCACTGACTCATTTCAGGTGCTGCAACCAAATCGACTTCTAAGATATGGTGGAGCCAGTGCATACCACGACCTTTGATACTCGCAGCTGTATTCTTGATGAGAGCCGGGCGAGTGTATTTCTCCACCACTACCATTATACCGTTGATGCCGCAACGCTTTACGATATTCGGAGCCTGAACATCCCTCTCTTTGGGACCGTCTTTGACATGGATATCCTGAACATCGGCGCGAGTGATGGAAAACTCACCGGTCTCTATTTCATGCTTCAGTTTCTGATACGTCCGCTCCCTCCAGGCATAATAGCGTTCCCAACGCTCCCGTATTCCGGGCTCGTTGTCATCAAGAGTTTTATCAGGGCGAAACCTATCGCGTTGGTGCTTGCATTCGAGATGGTCGATTACATAGTCTATGCTTGCGTATAAATTCTCTCGGCTGACAATCTCCGGAATAAGATTGTCAAGTGGGTACTTAATCTCCATAGCCTTCAGGGCTCTTAGTAATGTTCCGGCTTTCTCCAGACTGATGTCTGCAAGGGTTGCCGAGGCTCGGACTCCTCGTCTCTTTCATCGTCATACATGACAGTCGCAGGGTGGCGATTATATAATAAAAGGCGAGTTATCGCCTCAATTATAGTCCTTAATGTCAGCCGCACGCCGTTGTTCGTGTTCGCGTTCGAAGCAGCGTTGTTCGCATTGACGTACGCGAGACCGTAGTTCGCGTTCGCATTGTTGCCGGCGCGCCGGGGCAAACGGCTTGGGAGTCCTCTACCTTTCGGGTGCAAAATTACGAAATTTCAGCGACATGGGAAAATCAAAAATATATCGACTCGCCTTACGGCGAGGTAAAAAAAGGGAGAGGGAGCAGCCTCCCGTTGGTCGGCTCTCCCTCTGACGCTTTTTCGTGTGGACGCTTTACGCTGTTTCGACCTCGCTCGTCTCTATTACGATTGCGCCCCTGAAGGCCAGCCGCACGCCGTAGCTCGCGCTCGCGTACGAAGCAGCGTAGTGCGCATAGACGCACGCGAGACCGTAGCCCGCGTACGCATAGCCGGCGCGCCGGGGCAAACGGCCTCTATTATGTGTGTAATACTGACCGTCTGCAAAGAACTGGTTCCACTGCGAATTAGAGGTCATGCGGGCGGCAACCATGCTACAGAATCTTCCATGACGAGTTCTGGCGATACAGAGGTCTGACTGATTGAGGCCCTGAACAACTCGTTCCGTCTTGGTAACAGGATTGTAGAAATGCCACTTGGCATCGATGGTATGCTGTGCATCACTATCGCTATATTTGCCCTTTCGCCAGGAGATATAGTCGGAGATATTGATACCGACATAATCCAGAGCCTCATACATGCAGGCGATATAGTTCTGCAAGCCGAACAAGATGTTACCGAGCTGGCCGGTTGACGTTCCAAATCGGGTAACGTTGCCAAGGTCGTTAGCCCCACTTGCTCCGGTGGTATATCCATCAGTACAACCGTAGCCGCACTTGGCCTGAATGTCTCGGTCGCCGACGATGCCATAGATAATCTGAGCGAGATCATCATTCATATCTCCGTCCTCGCCTTGATAGCCTTTGCCGCGCATACGGCAGAGGTTGATGAGGTCGGCCGAAGAATAGTGCATCGTCGATGTCGGGACTGTCGTATTGGTAAGCTCTGCGTCATTGTCGTATGACCACTCGGAATTGGTGCTGTGATTATTGTCGCCTCGGCGGGTCACGGCACCACTGATTGAGCGAATACGCATCAGAGCGTCAAGCGTACCACCATAGACACCGATTAGATACTCGTCAGCCACAACCCAATCGGGTTCAATGGCTTCTATGGCCGTACTGTCAACGGCGATGGACTCCTGGTCGTCAAAGCCTCTCGGAGAGGTGAACACGAACTTCTTTGCCCCCTTTGGAACATCAATGAAGATGTAATCGCCAAGGGTGAAGTCGAAGAGCGAGTTGCTGACGCTCATGTTGTACTTCGAGATGACTTTGCCGTCCTCATTGAGGAACACCGCACCAATCTGGGCATTGTTGAGACCGGGCCAGCGCACTTGCTTCATGCCGTCAACATCTATGGCATAGACATTCATGTTGGGGTTGTCGGTTAGTGCGTATGTGCCACCGGCCACTACGTCTGTCGTGATGATTGCGGACAGCTCCTTGACAAGGATTTGAGAGAGCTTCTTGCGGATGCGGCGGAGGGTTCCGTCGGCATTGAGGGCGCAGGTAGAAAGCGGCTCCGTGGCAAGCATAGAGAAGCAAGTGTACTTCAACTGGTTCTTATAGTCGTTGATACCCTTGTAGTGGTGCTTGGGAACGTGCTTCATCACGTCAAAGCCTTCTCCGGCCATGTCGGAGGGGTCATAGGATGAGCCGTCGGCGAGTTGGCTGTAACTGCTATCGCTGATAGGGGTACAGTGCATCTTACCATCTACGGCATTGAACGTGGTTTTCATCGCGTGGCTCCTCTGAACCATAAGCTGCCAGTGCGCCGGGACGGTATAGGTGTTGTTGAACCGATATCCGGTGCTGTCATCCATGTTGGAGATATTCTCGGTGTCAGGCTCAACATCGGAATAGCAGATTGTGGAATACTGCGAGTTGTAGATGTTGAGGGCCGGGAAGTACGCCTTGAACGCGGCGAGCTGTGCATCGGTAACAAGGTCAGTGAATATCCATCGGCCAGTTACACCGGAACACTTGTTGGTCTCGTCGTAGGCTTGACCGGTGGGGTCAAGGCCTATGGCTCCGCTCGTCCTCAGTGCCGAAAGCGTTGCAGACGGTGCGATGATGTTCACGTTGGGCAGACGGAGATAACGAATGTTAGAGGCCGATACGATGCCATTGATGAGGCTCATCGGGTCGATGTCTGGACAGCCTGCAAGCATCAGTCGGTTCACATTGGCCATGCTTGCGATTGTCAGGCCACCAGGATACGACAGCTTGGGCAGGTTCACAAGGTTGAGTTCTGTCATGCCGGCGGGCAGTTCAAGAGTCTCAAGCGGCGAGGTCTCGGCCAGACGGATAGTGGTGAGGTCGGAGCCGGAGGCAAGAACCTTCTCCAGTCGCGGACATCCCTCGGCGTTGATGGTCGTTATCTCGGTGTTGCGCACATCAAGATGCTTCAGGAATGGAAGTTCACCGAGGTTCATCTGCTGTAAGAAGCCCGTATTGCCGGGCGACAGCGTCCAACTCGTCTTGTGTGTGAGTGAGCCGATGACAATCTTCTCGGCCAATCTCATCTGCGAGAACTGGAAGTTCGGGTCAAGTGAGATTTCCGAGAGGTCTATCTCGCTCATCTGGTCGGCCTGATAGATGTAGAGCAGTACATTGTCGCCGTGCTGGAACTGCGTGAACACGCCAGTCTCTCCGGCCTTGAGGTACATTCCTTGCGTCACATTGCCACCGTCGTTACCGATACCGAAGTATCCGTCCTTGGCGGCCTTGAAAGTAATCTTAGCACCGGTCTTGGCACCGATACGACCGCCGAGGACGTGCGAGGCATCCTTGAAGTCGCCGGTCTGATAGTAACCGTCGCGCACGCGCCAACGCTGCTGTATGAAGGCAGGGAGCGACTGACGGCCTGAGCCGTGCAGAGCATAGAAATAGATGTCGTTGTAGAGTTCGGAATACTTGATGTATTTGCGCTCGCAGTCGTAGGTGCAGACAACTTTCGGCCACACCTCAATTCTGTTCTTGACGAAATAGTAGAGTGCGCCCTGTGGCGAGAACGGCCCGGCGCCGACACCCTCTATTTCGGGGAGATTACGCATTCGGTTGACGACACCGGGGAGCGTGAGCGTGTTGCCATTGGCATCGCTGACCATCTCCTGATTGGAGCAGCGGCGCAGATTGTTCCAAAGGATTGAGCCACGGCCGGCATAACACTTGTCATCCTCTTCGGGGTTGAGGTCGGCAGGGATGGTGTTGCCGCCGTCATTGTCCTTGCCGTTGCAGGTGTCGCAGTCGTACACTTTATTTTCATACATCCGTATGGGTTCCATAGCGGAGGGAGATGAATATGTGCCGTTCTCAACGGAACACCCGTCCTCAAGGAAAAACATGGGCTGCATGTTCTTTGCCTGCTGATCGACGGCGGCGAGATAGTCCGTGAACGTATAGTAGGCAAGCAACGACTGTATGCTCATGTATTTCCATGCGTTCTGCTTCCAGATGTTGCCCCATGTGTCGGCAAGTGCCTCCTTGGAGTAGTCGCAACTGTCGCAGAATTTAAGCACGTTGTAGAGGTCATATGGCACCTTGCGGCCCAGTGCGAGGTCTTCCTGAAGCTGGTCGTCGTCAATCATGCACTCGAAATACTGAGTCCATGCCGGGTATGTGGGCTGGCCGAGGCTCAGTTTCGACACCCAGGAAGATGCAGTCTCTGTCGGCGCCATCATGTCATCGATGCTGCCGACTCCCATAAACCAGTCCATGCCGTCGTAGGTGATGAGTTCAAAACCGCTTACAGGGTTCAGCACATCGCCGGAGATTACCCACTTACCGTTGACCTGCTTCATGGAGCCGGGGGCCACGGCCCACTCACCTCCGCTATAACGCATGAATCGGTAATCGCGCCCGCAGTATTGCGAGAGCAGGTAGAGTTTGGACGTGTCAAGTCCCTCGGTGGTCTTGAACCGGGCCACAATTTCGGCGAGGGTCTCCTGCTTGACAAAGTGGCCGTTGCTGTCAAAGGTCGCTTTGCCGAAGAACTCAATGAAATCTCCGTAGTTCTTGCAGCCCTTGTTATAGCCGGGAGTGTCCTTGAAGCCGAGTGCCACCTGCTCTCCCTTATCCTCTTTCCAGTTGCCGCGAGCGTGGAACCAGGCATCGGTCAGGCTCTCGTTGGTGGCACGGAAAGCGGCAATGGGATGGTTGGCCGTGGAGTGGTTCATCTGCAAGCCGATGACGGTAACGCCTTTCGCAGTCCATGTGCCGTCGAAAGAACGCTGGGCAGGCGTGATGAAATCGCTGCCAAGTGCGCGGAATGTGGCGTTCATCATGTCGCACACGCCGCAGTCGTTGGCCATAGACGAGTCGGAGTAATCGACCTTGACGGTTATGATTGATACCGGGATTGTGTCTTCTCCTACGCGCACATAGCCCTGCTCGAACAGCTCGTAGGTCTTGAGAGCGTCTTCGTTGGTGAAATCGGGGTACAGCGGCGTGATGACGGTGGGATTATTCTTGTCAACAGGCTTGCGCAGATAGAATCGATCGTTCTTGATGGGTCGCTTTGCCGAGGTCGTACCCTGACGGTGCCATTGTACAAAGACGGCCTTGAATGACCTCCACGGACGCAACGGGTCGAAATAGAACAGCGTGCAGGTAAATTTCGTCGAGGTGTTGATGTCGGAGTCGAAGCTGTCGAATGTGGCCTGCGGAGCGACAACCACATAGTATGGAAAGCCCTTTTCATTGAATTTCGCCATCGAGGGGCGGTTCTGATTGTCGAGGACATCCTCAGCCTCATACTCTGCAATCATCTTGTCAGTGTCGGTCAGCTTGCAGAGGTAGTTGTCAAATGCCTGTTTCCACTCATAATAAGTGTCGTAGGCCAGCATGTAGTAGAGGTAGAAATCGCCGTCGGTGCCGTCGAAGTCTATCTCTTTCTGATTCAGTATGGCGCCGGAGTTCGACACATAGCCTATCGTGCCGATTTCCTCGCCGTCCATATACAGCTTGATGTTTGAATAGTCGGTGGTGCCTCGCTTGTGGCTGATAGTCGAAGGCTCGACCACGAGGCCGACGGTATGCTTTCCGCCGCACGTGAACGATTTGGTTATGGTGCCTGGCGTTCCCGTCTTGCAGGTTACGACTATCTTATTACCGCAGATGTAGAACCCGGCGCCGCTGTCGGGGTCGTAGCACTCCATCAGCTTGGCCTCGCTGTCCTTGATGTTGTTTGTGGCGAACGCGAATTGCAGGGCCATGCCGTTTGTGCGCTCTGTGGCTGACAGCGCGAAAGGAGCATAAGGAAGATGTGCCTTGACATTCTCGGCGATTCTCAGAGCCGTTTCACCGAGGTATGCGCGGAATCCGTTGGATGACCAGTTGGAGCCGGACACCTCAAGCTGATAGCCGTTGTCGATGATTGAGTGGTCGGTCTCGTCATTGGAGCGTGTGGCGAAATCAAAACCGAACAATGCGCCGCTTTTGATAGCCGCCTCAATCGCAGAGCCTTTGACTATAATCTCTATGATCTTGGTCTGAATGACGGACGCGCCGATACGGCTCTGTGCATAGCACTCTATCTTCTTGGTTCCGTCGGCCACATAGCCGTTTATCGGCTTGCGGACGGTGTAGGTCTGGCCTACCTGACATTCGATTGTCGTTATCTTCTTGCCGTCAACATAGACATCGGCCGAGGTGGAGTTCTTGCCGGGTGTGTATGCGGCCACCTCAAGAGTAAGTGTGTCGTAAAGCCGGATAGTGCCGTTGTTGGTGTCGTTGTAGCGCAGAGCCACCACGGGCGCTTCCAGTTCGGGATCAACGCACATCACGGCAGTATAGAACGTGTTGCCCTTTACGCCGGACGCAACATCCTCACCCCAAAAGCGAATCGGATAGGAGCCGTGGGTCATTTTCTCGCCACCGCCGAGTACGTTATTGGGGTTAATGGAAATTGAGTGGGTGTAGTTGTCGGTTATGACAGCCGTTCCGAGGCTCTTCCAAGCCCCGTTGATGAATATCTCGGTGAAGGCTTTGACACCCTGCTTGCTGACGTTGTTCGGGAACTTGTAGAGACTGATTGTCTTGATACTGCCACCGACCTCAAGAGAGCTTCGGGTAAAGTTCAGAGCCTGCTCGCAGGTTACGGTTACATCGACAGCCGTCACGGTCACGGTCTTACGGCGTACGTTGCCGTCGGCATCGTAGGCAACTATTGTGAAATCGCGTGCAGCAGCCTCGCTGAAATATGGCGTAAAGTCGAATGTGAACGAGTAATTGGTGGCGGAGGTCGATGAGTTCTGGTTGACCGCCTCGTTCAGGAGCGTAATGCCGGAGGTGGTGTCAACTATTTCGACGCGGCGAATCATGTTAAGAACTTCTGTATCGCCCTCATAGGTGACGGAACGGATTGCGGCTCGGAGTATGATGTCGGAACCGAAAGCGGCATAGACGGAGGACTCTTCAGGAATGATTGAAAGAGTGGTACCACTGACACTGCCTCCACCATTGCTCTTCGGGATAGATATGGGGTCGCCCATGTCTTCGCCTCTCTTGTTTACCGCCTTGATGAGATAATTGTCAGCATCCTGATCGGGTTCGAGATGGTCGAAAGCGTTTTGGGCCATTTCGTATGCGCCGCCGGTGCTGAAAGCGTCTTTACCGCCGTTAGCAGGTTCGTCCTCAGTCTTAACTGCACCGCCTCCACCGAATGATTTCCACAGTTCTTTACTTGACATATCGGTGTCTTGGCCGGTGAACTGATAGGTTTCCCATTCGTACTCGCTGACGCGGAACGTGATAATCAGACCTCCTTTAGAGTAGTTGATACCTGATGACTGTATGTAGGAGAGGATCGCGTCTATGGCGGTGTCTTTGGTGTAGTAACCAGCCACAGCACGAGGAATAAGTTCATCTATATTGATGACTGCCTCAGAACCGGCACTCATGCCTGCGAGGTCTATCCAGTTGTCAATGTTCTTGAACTGGCCCTCAGTGTCGTTCACTCCGACGTACTGATAAAATTTCCATGTGCGCGGACCGATGGCGAATGTGATTTGCAGACCGACAGATGCAACGCCATGTTCAAATACGGCGTTCAGCACATTGTGAGTCTGTGTCTCGGCTTTGATGTCGGAATAATACTCGCCAGTCGGCAGAGGAATCTCTACTGTGGCGTTGAATGTGTTGCCGACAGCGGAGCCGGACAATGGCATCATCTTGCCGTCAACTATATGAAACAATTCAGTCTCGCACCGATAGATGTTGTCGGGGTTGGCCGTCATGTCGGAGTTGTAGATTTCCTCGTACCATCCGCTCTGCTCGAAAGTAGAGTTGCCGAAACAACGGAATCCGGCGCCGTCCTCATCATTGGGGCAATAGTAGATGCCTCTCGTGGGGGCGGTACCTGTACCGTCCCATATACCGTCAAAGGGCAATATTTTTACACCGAAGATTTGATTTTCGAGGTCTCTGGCTTTGGACTGGAGAGCGGCACCCTCGTCGCCGGGGAAGGCCGTGGATGCAGTTTGGCCGAGAGCGAGGTCGGAACCGATTGTGACGAGTTCAGAACCGCTCCAGCGGTATGTTTTGTTCGATGAGGTGCAGGTATATATCTTGCCGCTGTCAGGAGTACGCCCGTCAATCGTTGCGGTCTCTCCGAACTTGTCTGCATCGAGCCAATTATTGTAGTATGTGAACTGGCCGACGATGATGACAGCCTCTCCGGTAGTGTCTTCAATCTGCCAGAACTCGCCCGCAAGTTCTCCGAGCTGATACTTGGAGCCGAGATTGCCGCTTACAGTAGTTTGGGGCGCGATGTCTCCGGCGTTCTGTGCTTTGAGAGTCCTTACTGGACGAATGACTGTACCCCAGTTCTCGGCGGTGTCAATGGTTCGTTTCGCTACGGCGAGAAGGAATCTATTCTTCTCGGTATCATACACGACCATGCACCCGGAATCGGTGGATTTATGAATCGAAGATGCCATCTGCGGAGTAACGCCGCTTACCATAGCATTGAACTCTACGACATCATCGACATATCCGGGCAACTGCGATGCCGGAACCTTGCCGCCGCTGTCAAGGGTGGCGAGGCCACCGGGTTGGCCTTTGGTGTCGGTTACAGCCTTTGCCGCATTGGCGGTACTTTGAGCTGCTGCTGCCGCAGAGCTGGCCGCATTAGCGGTGTTTTGGGCGCCGGTGGCCGCCGTCCTTGCCGCATTGGCGGTGTCCTGGGCGGCATTGGCTTTGGAGATTGCGGTTTGCCCGTTGTCGTAGGCTGTCTGAATCTTGACCTTATCCAAAGCAGTGATGATACCGGCCTTTGCAGAGGTAGCAACCGGCACGTTGCATGAAATGGTTGTACCGGCTGACTTGATAGTGAGCGTCGCCGTACTTTCTCCCACATCAAATGATACCGATTTCAGTACATTCTTTCCGATGAGTGTTCTCAACGAGTCCTGATCAGAAGATGACATGGACGCGATGAGGTCTCTCAGAACAGTGTACGATACTTTGCGGCCCCCGTTTAACTCGAACCAGTCGTTAGAGCCGAGCGATGTCTGAGGAGTCAGCTGCTCTATCGTCTTGGAGTTGGTACGGAGAGACGAAAGTACGGCATCGAAGATGACTTGTTGTTCTTGTGTTAATGCCATACGCTATTTTATTAATCTGTTATTTGTTTCGTTTACTGCACGGTAGTTTGTGCTGTCTATCCGACGCATAATTGCCTGATGTTCGAGAGTAAGTTTCGGGTCGATGTTGACAACCTTCTGCAAATTCTGTGTGAACACAAATGAGTTTACCCCTTCCTGAACTGCATTGGCTTCGGGGACGCTCGCCTCTTTGCGGGCGAAACGCACACCATCGAAATAGACATAATCGCAGGTGAGCAGACGGTTCAAGAGTTCGGCAAACCATACAGGGCATCCCTCGGAGGTGCCAAGGGTGAATTTCATCTGCGTGGACTCAAGTCCGTAGAGTTGGATTATATCCGAGTCCTCGGTAACGAACTGCTCACTCTCAACTCCGAAAGTCCAATTGCTGTCCTTGAAACCGCCAGGCACTCTGAAATCAAAGAAATGTTGCATCCCGTTAATCCAGGAAATGACATCATGGCGGCTACGGTTATCCTTGTTGGAGTATTGAATTAGCGTCGTGTTGTCGAGTATATCGGCATCGTCAGTTACGCGGAACACCGCGCTGCGCCCTATTCCCATTATGCTCACTTGATAGAATCCGGGCGACAGCGACAGTGCCGCGAACCTGAGCCGAGTTGACTCGGTAATATCCCAAAAGTTAAATTGTATCTGAAAGGATGCAGAACCATTTATACCAATAACAGAGGCTATTCCGTACCATGTCTTTTCACCGATAAGTTCGATGAGTATTTTATCGGTCGGAGCGAAGGTCTGTATATAGGCACTCTCTATGCCGTCTGCCTTAGCGGAAGGAAAGAACAACGGTGTGAACGGACTCAGTATCATAGCTCAATCTCCTTTACGATTAGTTTATACTTAACCGTCTCTGCCTTGGCATACTTGAAAGACACCTCTTTGAGGAAGCCTCGGTATGTGATGCCGTTGGAGTGGACCTCATATAGTGCGTTCACGTCGAGTTTAGTATCAACGTCAGCTGATGAGAACTGAACCTCACCAAGCGTGAAGAGCTGTTCGTTCAGTTGCAGGTCTGCGTTACCCTTGATGCCGTCGATGCTGACTTCCGTATTACCGTCAAAAGACGCGAATTTGAGGGTCATCGGACACATAGCGGCAGCGATATAAGCGGCATTGGCTTTGGCGCAGAGATAGGGGGCATACTCGCCGTTGAAAACTGTGTCGGTGAGCGCACCTACAATAGTAGCCGAGCGATCGCATATCAATGAACGAGTCACTATGGTCGAACCCTCATCATCTCCATCTCCACGAGAATCTGATGACGAATCAGTTTGTTCCTCTTCATTTGTTTTACAATGAATGAAAAATACAGTGTTGTCACTCTTGTTATCCGTTGTGTCTTTTGAACGTTCCTGAGAAAGAAACTCAAAGCCGTAGCAGTCGGCGCGGTATTTGCTGATAAGTGAAAGTTTCTTCTCGAACTTATCAACACCGGTAGTATATTGTGCAGAGAAATTCCACTCATCACGGCCACACTCAGCCTCGTATTCTTGTTTATCGTAGCCGACAGTCAAGGATGAATAAGCAATGGCCGTGTTAATGCTGAAATTCAGCTCTCGGATGTTGGGAAGTACGACAGTTTTATTGCCAGCAAATATCTCGTTTCGTGGAACGAAATAGATAGTCTGAGAGTCGCACTCTCCTTTGTTGACATCTCCAGCATAAGATTGGAGAGTGTAGGTATCATCAAAGTATCTCCCCTGATTGTAGTCCTCATCATAGAACAGCGTATCAAGACGTGCTTTGCCGGTGGCCGGATCATTATACGCATCGCTGCCGTCCCATTTGGTATAGAAATTCAGAGAGCCATCGGCATTGTAATCATTGCCCAATACGGCAAAATAGGGAGTACCCTCTATGATTACAACTTGGGAGCCATGACCACCGGGGCATGGAGTATGAAGCAGATGACTTGTTCCGAGCGGCCACTCCAAAGAATACTCCTGAGTGCGTTTGAACCGTGCTTTTGTCCGTTCTCCGAGATAGTAGGTATAACCGAAAACGGTTTCCATCCAATCACAGAAGTCATTGAATGAAGTATAGAATTTAGCACCGGGGATGTTACGGACACTCTCAGCAGCAAATAAGTATGTCTTCGCAATTCGGGAATCTGTATCCTTAATATGAGCGTCGACATTCAGACTATTCTCTACGATTTTAGACATCAGTGCATTTAAGACTGATGTTGGTTTAAGAGCATCTATTGAGATGGTTTTGGCTCTACTTTCCCATCGAGTTTGGATTTTTGACTTTACAGCAAAATGAAGTTCCGAGAAAGCACTATGCCATTCATCCCAACCCATCTGACATTTATACGCCAACGCGAACATCGAACCGGCAGTATAATTTGACAGGTCAAAATGGCTCAAGAAACGATGTTCTGAACAAATTGCCGTCAAATTGCCGCGTGAGCCTGTGGCAGATTTAGTGCCTTGCACCCATTCTGTCTTAACATTGAGAGTGACTGGTGTAAAATAAACAGCTTCACACTCACTGTATTTATGGCTTTTGCCAATGATGGCATATACATCTTGTGGAGGATTGGGATATGCTTTCTTCAATGCACTTAACGAGGCGAAACAACCCAAACAAGTACGACTAAATTGTTTATTTGCTTCTTGAACATTAAAGACCTTCCCAAGATCTACATAATTTGAATTAATGTCAGGATTAGCTGCATCAAATTTCATCAAGTGAATTTCTGCGCTCTTGACATAAGCGCCAATAGGACAAGCCCGACCAAAATAGGAAATTTCTATATCAATCTGCAAGTCGGTGGTTGTATTCTCAAGTTTCAGGAAATAAGACCCGCTATCTTCTGTCTCATCATCAAAAATAACCGGACTGTTTTCGTATGTTTCAGCATCGCCGACAATATAAGTTGGCAATCTTGTCAAGTTGGAAGCTCCTTTTATTACAACGCTTCCATCTTTATGTCCCATTCCCAGTCTATTGCCATCAGTATCATCGCCATTACTCATAATACCATGCGCAACGGAATTGGGCAAAAGCAAACGGTCATATTGCAGTGTGTCAGCCACCGGAATATCCTGTCCGACAACAAACTCAAACTTGGTGCTCTTCTTGGCCTTGATAGCAGCGGCGAGGCTATCATCGATGCAGTTCATCTTGACGATGTAGTTGTCCCACTCTATCGAGGAGAAATCAAGATCGCAAGTAAACTGTTCCTCCCAGGCCCATTCATTCGTGATGGTGTAGAGCGAAATTACAGCACGTGCGTTGACTCCATCGCGCAGATACAACGCCATGAGTCTGTCGTACATCTCTCCGACAAATTCAAACTGTGTGGTGAATGACCGTGTCACGCCGCTGAAGTCAGAGCGCTTATAGACACACTTTATCTCGTCCCAATTCTTGAGGCATCCTTTGGGAACCTCGGCCTTTACGCCGTCTATCTCTATGTAGTATTTCGTGAGCATGTAGCAAAAGTAACTCAAAAGTGTGCCCATGCTCCAAAACCACTAAAAAACTGAAATTAAAAAAAGCGCATAATCCACTCTAACTTATTGTTATTGTGAATTATGCGCCGAAGTTAGCCCTGAAAGCGAACTTTAGATTGTGCAGATCAGGTTCTCAATTTTGAAGCAGCGGAAGGAGTTCTTCTCAGTGTCGAAGTAGGCCATAGTCTTGTAGGAGGGCTTGGTCACTTTCTTGCCGCCGAGGGTGGCACCGGCAGGAAGATTTTTGAGAGTGCCCATAGCCTTGCGGATGGTGCCGTCGGCTTTCTCGTAGTAGAATGTTACCACTCCCTCGCGCATGGCTTTTGCAAGCCGGTAGAGCTGCCAGGCTTTTATCATGCAGATGCGCCACTGCTGTTTGGTGGCACGCCACAGCTGCCATGCGTACTTCATCACTCTTGCTCTAAAATTGATTTTCTTTTCCATGATTATGGGGTTTATTGGTTTGACTTATGTTCTCGTAAGGTGTTTTAGTATCTCCCTTACACCTGTAAAGTTAGGGCACGAAAACAGATATTGCAAACAAAATAACCACCATTTAATCACCATTTTACCGCCTTAACATTTACTGACATTTATGCCAATATGTGTCAAGGCTTCGCGGATGCGCTTACGTCCGGCAAAGAGCCGGCTCCTGATTGTGGCCGGGAGTGCGTCCATCATCTCGGCTATCTCGCTGACGGTATAGCCATCGACAAAGAGCTGCACACATCGGACGCTGTTGAACTCTTCTGCCAATTCCTCTATGACACCACGGACAATGGATGCTTGCACCTCCTCTTCGGGAGTGAGGACCATAGGCGCGTCATAGTCCAACAACGGCAGGAACTCGATACGCTTCTTCCTGCTCAGTTGCGTGAACCTAAGATTATACATGATAGTCTGGGCCCAGGGTCGGAACTCCCGTTGTGTGTCGAACCGTGAGCCGCTTTCAAGTATCCTGAGAACGGTGTCGGCAACAAGATCCTCGGCATCATACTCATCATAGCACAGCCTACGTGCTTTGGCGCACAGCCATTCATAATTCGATATGACAAGGTTTTCAATCTTCATCGGCGCGGCTTTCGAGATGGGAAGGTCTCTCGGAAGCGTTGCGCTTCTTTAATGGCCTGGGCTTTCATTCGCCGGGCCTGAAGGTGCATGAGGCTTATGGTCCGGTCTAATTCCTTTTCTTCGGCTCGTGGACGGAGCAGGGCAAGTATCGTATCGCACTTGCGCTCTATGCGGGCAAGTCGTTTCCTACTGTGCTGATAAGGGGTGTTGTCTTTTTTCATAACTCATCGTGATTTGAAATGAGTTACTAACAACTTCCTCTATAATTTGAGCGGATAATAAAAAAACAGACAAACCGATGTTCGGTCTGCCTGTTCTCTATGCAAATTTAAGATTTTGCCCTCAATTATCAATGCCTCTTCATGGCTTTTTTCATGGCTTTCATCTCCGCATGGTATCGGGCCACGAGATGAGCGAACACCGGCGCCATCATCTTGGCAACGTCTATCTGGAATTTGAAGTGAGCCATCATCGCGGCTATCATACCGTTGAAAGCATTGCGAATATTCTCTTTCTCTATTTCCGCACTATCATCATCCTTGTCGGCTTCCTCAAAGGCACGTTTACCCTTTTGGAGCCGAATGTGGACCTCAGACTCAACGCGCTTGTCATTCCATCCCTCGGCAGGGAGTCCGGCGGCAATAAGGACCTCTCTCGCATTGTCAAAGTGTTTCAGGAGAATGAGGTTCTGACACATGGAATAGACAGTGACGGCAAGTCGGGATTTGATGATAGCGTCCACTCGTTGAAGATATGAGGCATTGCCGCCGGGGTCGGCTATGCTGCGATACTCCATGACAATATTACGGAGCGCAATGGTCTGCTTATATGGATTCGGTATCTCATGCTTGCCGAGAAGTACGGATTTATTGCCGCACACGAGGTCTATAAACTCGGCGGTGGTCAGTTCGTCTAATCGGGTTTTCATACGTCCTTGTTTAGTAGGTAATGCGCAAGCTGACTGTTGATGTCAGACAGTCTCCTTGTGCGTGATTTACTTTTTTCAATGAAGATGAGGTTATCGAGGCGGTCAAGAACCTTGGCATCGTTATAGGTTTTCGGAGCATCATAGCTGCCTTGCATCAGAGGTCGGGCTACGGCAAGTTCGGACTCATCAAGCCTTGACACATCAGAAATGACGGAGGCACCAGTGGGCAGGTCAACGAGCGTGGGCTCGTCGGGTGTAATCCACGCATTGCCGCCGTAGGTGATGACTTCGGGGACACCACCATCACCGACGATTGCAGGACCGCCTTTGTGGTACCCCGTACCTTTGGCATACTTAGGCAGAGGTGTGGCAATGATAGTTGCCAACTGTACGGCACCCATCGCACCGGCAATAGCGGCCATAGCGATATTGACAGGCCACGGTGCAGACTTCATCATGTTCATAATTGCCAGGGCTGTGGAAATTCCGACCTGAGCGATGCTGTTTAGCTTGTCGAACTTGGCCTGCTTCTCCTTGAGCTTGGCTTTTTTCTTTTCAAGTTCCTCATTTTTCTTGGCGGTCTTATCCTCGGCCGCACGCTTGCGGGCCTCGCCCTCCTCTTCAGTGATCACGTTCTGCTCAACCATCTGGGCGATGCGCTCCTGCTCGGCTTCTCCGGCCTCGGTGTTGGCCTCCTGCTCTTCCTCGACCTTGGCAATCTTGGCATCATAGATGGTGCTTACAAGGTCATTGATAGTGTTGAGGGAGTCAGCGGCAGTCTGCAACCACTGCTGTGCGTTCTTGATGCGCTGTTCTCTGGACTTGGCGTCCTTCTCGTTGACGCGCTCAATATTGGCAATAGCGGCATCGGCCATCTGCTGTTCAAGTTGAGCCTTTGCCTGGGCCAACTGACGTGTCAGGTTGGCGCGTTCCTCGGCTGAGAGGTTCTCGGTCTTGAGCTCTTCCTCAATCAGAGCAATGGCGCTCTTGGCAGTCTGTATGGCATACCTTTCCTGAATAGATGCAGACTCCTCCTCAAACTGTGCTTTGAGGCGCGCCTGAGCGGCGGCATCACCTTTCGCGGCGGCGAGCTTTTGGGCATACTGCTGTTTGAGTGTATTGAGTTCTACAATCATAGCAGTATTTGTCTGCTCATTCTGGTCGGCATACTTTTTCTGAATGATTTCAAGTTGCTTGGCGGCATGTTCCTCAAGCAACTCAGTTTCCAACTTGACATACTTATCAACCAATGAGGCACGCATTTCCAAAGCCTGCTCTGCCGTAAGGGTCTTGTCGCGCTCGGCCTTATACAGCTCCATGTATTCCACATCACGCTGGTTCATCAGAGCTTTCTTTTTCCACTCCAATTCCTCGGCGCTGCCTTCCTCAACGGTTTCGAGGCGCAGTGCTATGAAATCGGCATCGGCCTTCTGACGACGCTCCATGCCGGCAATTTCCAAGTCATGCAACTTACGCTGATGCTCGGCTTCAAGACCCTGAATCTGATTATTGAGGGCCGTGCGCATCTGCACTTGTGTGGATTTGGTTTTGGCAAGTGCATCTTGCAACTCCTTCAACTTACGCTGATAGGACAGCATCTCGGCCTGACGCTGACGTTCGAGACTATCGGTAATGATTTTCAGCAGGGCATCTTCTCCGGCCTGCACTGCCTTTTTCAGCTCATCAGCGGACTTCTTGGCATTATTGGCACTACTGCTACCGCCGGAAGAACGACCACCACCAACACGCCCGCCACCGCCGGATCTGCGGTTCTGACGCTCATTGTTCTCCTTCTCCTCGTTGTTGACAGCCGTCGTTTTCATCTGAGCGGCTTTGTCAAGCGAGGCTACGAGATTGTTATAGACATCGCGCGTAATCTTCTCCTGAGCCAGGAGAGTCAGGGCGAGAGCCTTCTGCTGTTCCAACTCGGCTTGGATAAGCTGACGCTTATATTCGTAGGTGCCGAGGCGTTGTTTCTTCTCCTCTTCCTCAGCGTCATGGATGACACCGAGCAGATAGTTGAGGCTATCTTCCTTGTTAATCTCGAAATCCTCATCGGCTTTCTTTTTGGCTTCAAGGGCTTCCTTATACTCGTCCTCGTCCTCATCGTAAAGTTCCTTGGCTTGCTCAAAGAGAGCATCGGCGGCTTCTTTCTCGGCCTGCTTGTTCAATAGGCTCTGATTGAGAAGTTCGGCTTCAGTGGCCCCACGAGCCTTCATGCTCTCAATGAGTTTGTCATTGGCCTCGCACATATCCTCCAAGGCTTGTTTCTGCTTCTGATAGTTCTCCAATGCCTCATCACTGGGACCGAAGAACGCCTGAAACGCTTTAACGAGGCCGTACACGGCGGCAATGGCGGCCACAATCGCCACAACGAGCAATCCGATGGGATTGGCATTGGCGGCGGCGTTGAACGCCCACTGAGCGGCTGTGAGCGCGGCAGTGGCGATGACACCTTTACCTTTGGCCGCTGTATGGAGATTTTCAGCTGCCGCACGGAGCCGCGTCTGGACGAGGTTCACACCCTGCATGACGGCTGACTGAGCCTGCAAGGTGTTCTGTATGGACTGCATGGCGTTGGAAGCAGCGATAGCTGCCTGAAGTTTGGTCTGTATCTCGGCCAAATCCTCCGAACTTATGCCAAGCATCTCGGCGGCGCCGGTTGCAAGTCCGAAACCATCGATGGCAAGTTGCAGGGCTCCGCCTATCTGGTCAAAGCCTCGCGTATCAGAGGCGGCGTTGGTAATGGCCTGATTGGTGTCGGCTATGGCATCTTTGAGGACACCGGCCTGCTCGGTGAGGTCGCGGATATGGTCGGCGAGAGCCTGACCCTCGGCCGATGCCTGTTCTTCCTCGGATAAATTCTGATACTCGATAGTGAGGTTGGCAATCTCAAGGACGAGCTCTTTGAGGTCTCGTTTAACGCTTGATGTCTTGCCGCCGGTCTCGCCCAGGGAGCGGCGTGCCTCTTCAAGAGCCTCGTTATGTTCCTCAATGGATTGCTTTGTCTCTTTGGCGGCTTGGGAAACCTCTTCGATACTTGCAGCCAACTGCTGACCCTCGGCGCCGGATTTCTGCTCGTCAGATAGTTTGGCATACTGAGCCTGAAGTGATGCGAGTGTGCCGACGAGATCATCATATTTCTTTTTGAGGTCGCCATTAGCCACGGCATAGTTACCGACATTGCGCTGAAACTCGCCCATGTCGGCCGCCATATCTTTGAGGTGTGCGTCAAGGTTCTGAATAGCCTCCTCCATTTCACGACCGAAATCAGAGGCTTTGGCTTCATCGCCCATTTCCTTGTAAGCTTTCTTCAACAATTCGAGTTGCTGAGAGAGTTGGGTGTAGCTACCTTCAACAGCTTGGTTCGCTTTCTCCTCGGCTGTCATTATTTGGTTGAGGGTGCGCTTCTGCTGTGTGAGGTCTCGTGTGGAGGCCATGAGTTCAGCCTGGGCCTTGGCAAAATCAGAAGCGGACATCCGTCCAATTTTCAGAGCCTGCTCATTGTCCTTCTGCTTCTTCTTATTCTCTTCGAGCTGTCGGTTGATGCGTATTAACGAATCAATCTGATTTTCGTATGTGTCGTGATACTGGTCCAGAAGTTTCTTTACTCGCTCCTGCTCGGTGTAGGTGGCACGAGTGGTCTTGTTGACGCGCTCCTGCTCCATCAGCTGTCGGGAGATGGTGTTGGTGGTATTAGCGACAACCTGACTCTGCTCTTGCATTACCTCTGTGAGTTTCTGCTGAACCTCAACGGCCTCTTTGCCTTTCACGGTCAACAGCTTCTCCAGCTTGTCAATGTCGCCGGCAACCTTAATATCTACCTCAAGACCCTGCGCCAAATCCTTGGCAACCTTGGTGTAGGTGTCAAGGACGGTCATTAACTCAGCATCAAGTTCTTTGAGTTTTTTAATTTCCTCGGGATCGACGAGGTCTGTTATTCTTATATCAGCCATCAGAACTGAGTTATATATTCAACAATCGGTTTACTTATCTCGACGGATATACTACAGAAGCCGTATGTCCCGTCAGGATTGGAATATATGGCCACGGTGGTATCTTCCATCTGGGCGTATGCCTTGGCGAGTTTCCTGATGCGGTCTATCTCGCCGCCGAGCTTCTTATGTTCGCAGTCGCAACTCATTGGTATCCGCAATCTTTGAAAAATTTGGCTATTGAGGGCAGAAGATACTCTCGGTTGAAATACTCGACAGCAGACGGCCCCATGTTGAGGATTTCATCACCGAACTTAGCCACAATCGCCGGGCCATCGCCGGTGCCGGGGTCAACGTGGAGCACATCGCCTCGTCTGTCGGCGAGGATGTCGGAAAAGAATTTGCCGTTGATATAGAGGTTCGGCACGTTCTCCGGGCGCGGAGGGAGTCCGAGCAATGTGCTTCCTCGTGGAGGTGTGATGTCTTTCTTCCATGCCTTGTATGCCGCGTTCCTATGGTACCAATAGCCTTCCTCCTCAAAATATGGGTCATCGTCATAGGTGGGCGACAACAATTCACCCTCACCGTTCTGACCGCTATAAATCTGCTCCTGAACGGCGATGACTACATTGCCGGAGTGGTCGGAGAGACACTTCATGCCATTCTCCTCAAACCCTTCGTTAATCTTATGAATGATGTCTGCCACCTTGAAAATATCCATGCCGTATAAATCAAGGGGGCGAGATGTGATTGCACCCCGCCCCCGTTATCACTTGGCTTTCTTAGGCCCGGCGCAAAGGTCGTATGCCTGCGAGAGCATTTTTCTGCGGGTCTCTTCGTTTTTGTCCCGCCAGAAGATGTTCAGATGACTGGAAATAAACTCCGCCTTTTTCATCTTCAGGACTTCGGACTTGATGAACGTTACATTCTCGAACTTGATCATACCTGCTCAATGCCTTCAATGCCAGCCTCGAACAGTGCGCTCGGTGCTTTGAGAGCCGGAACGACGCTGCCCGTAGTGGCGATGGTGAGTGTTTCGGTGCTTTCGTTGTAAGTCACGCCGGAAGCACCGCCGGTGATGAGGTTCGCATTGTCGGCGAGCAGCTTGCCGTAGGTGGAGGTGAGGTCATAACCGCCTACTTTCTCCAGCAGCTTGTAATCGTTGCCGGTGGTGCCAGCCTTGACGAGTTCTACCGGGGTAAGACCTACTACTGCGCGGACAATGGCGAAATCGAGCTGAACGAAATCCATGTTCTCGAAGTAGTAGCGTGCGTCCTCGAAAGCAAAGGACACGTCCATTGTGGCGGCGGCCGACGATGTGGGATGAGGTGTCGGAGTCGAATAGACGGTGCTCATGGGTATGCCGGCGAGAGTGTCGGAGCCGTCGTTGAGGCCGTAAATGACGTTCTTCTCGTCATAGAAGTAGGCATCCCATGCCTTGTTGGCGGTCTTGGTAAGAGATGCGTTGAGTTCGGGATAGAACTTGTCGAGGGTAAAGGTATAGGTCAGCGCACTGATGCCCGTCATCTGAGATGGGCCGTAGCCATTGGCCGCTACCTGCGGCTCGCCGCCGTTCTTGGCGAACTCGACGAACGGCAGAATCGGATAGATGCGTTCCGGGCGGTCGGCGTGGCAGAGTTCCTTGGCCTTGGTGGCAGTGAACTCGGCGGGCAGCTTGACCCCGTGAGGAACTAAGATTGCGCCTTTGACCTTTTCAGGGTCGAGGTGACATTTTGAAACACCGGTGTTGAGGTTGGAGCCGGTGCAGGTTCTTGTCTTTCTCATAATTATCTACATGAGGGATTTTTGATTTTTAATTCTAAGTTGGAGATATTTATGGCATCTATGGGCTCACTCAGAGCATCCCCGGTGCCTGTGTGAGCGCCATAGCGGCCATAAGAGTAGTTCTCAGAGTATTCGTGTGGTATGAGGCCTTTATAGCCGAAATCAATGCGGCCATCGGCCAGCAGTTCCGCTTTCAGCCTTTCGTAGATTGGCCGGAGAATGTTCTGAAATGACAGAACAAGGCGCTCCTCGTTGCTCCAGTCTTTATGTGTGGAACAGGCAATCAGAATTTGGACGGTTGCTTTCGAGAAGTAGTCAGGAACATCACGCTGTTCCTTGAATGGGCAGAACAGTGCGATGAGGGGGAATTTCACATCATTGGTGGTAACAGCCTTGCTCATCGCGTCCAATCGGTCTTTCACATACTGGGCGTTGCCGAATATGTAGTTGATTTCGGGACACTCGATAGCCTCGGAAGTGCCGTCACGGTGCGTTACCATGATGTTGCATCCGATTGACGTGGCCTTGACCACATCGCCTATTATTTCGATTATCTCACGGCTTTTCTTCATAGGTTGATCGGATTGATTTTGGTAAGGAAGTTATCTTCCTTACCAAGCCAGGAACTATATCCTTCGGCTCTCGCCCACACATGGAAATCGCGTATCATATCCACCATCTCGTTCCACGCACTCACCTGACGCCGTATGGGTGCCACATATTCATTGGCACATTTGAGCCGCACAAGTCCCGTAACGGTGGGATTGGTATTGGCATCACGCAGTATCTTGTAGAACACATAATTTGCGAACGGCTCGCGGAGCTGCTCAATCACCATGTCTGCATCAGCCTCAGGCTCCGTTTCGGGGTCTTTGTCTATCAGCTTGAGGTAATTGTCAACGGCCCCGGCATACGCTACCGTAAGCACCCCGTTGAGGAACCGTCTCTGCCAGTGGCGTATGTACGCCTTGATTGTGGCATTGACCGCTTCGGCATCGGCATTCGGCAGTTTGCCGAGAGATGCGTTCTGAATGTGGCGCGGGCCTTCGGTGAAATATGATACGTCGATTAACATCACTCTGATTTTTTGGAACGTGTTTTCTTGGGTGCCGAAGCAGGATCGGCTTTCGCCTCCTCTTCGGGAGCGTCCTTGACGTCATCAAGGTTTACTTCCTTCATGTCGGTTCCGGCATCCACGGTCTTGTTATCTTCCACGGCTTCGGGTTCGTTGGGAACGGTTTCGGGTACGTTTGAGCCAGCGTTTTCAACGTTTGGGCTATCGTTGAGAACGGTTTCTGCCACTTTGGGAACGGTTATGAACTTGGCAAGCTGAGCCGAAAGGTCATCAGGAATGACAATACCATTCTCTACGACTATATCGGCTACGGCCTCTGCCAAGTTGGCAAGCACCAACTGATCTGCGGCCATTTCCACGCACTCATTAGTCTTGGCTTCCAACTCTGCCCGAAGTGTGGCGATGCTGTCGGCATCAAGAGCCGAGTCCTGCCGACAGGGCGTGAACTCAATCACGCCTCTGTCAACACGGATGCGGTTTTCCTGAAGGACTTTCGCCACTTCTTTGGGGTCGCCTTTCAGAATGTAGTCCATGATTACTATTTCTTGATGGCGGTTTTGAGAGCGCTGATGCTACCGTAGGAGAACGCCCACGGGCAGAATACGGGAACAATCTCTTCGGCCTGGGCGAGCAGGACTACCTGGTTCTTGAGCTTGGTGTTTACGTCATCGGCCCACTCGGCGGTCAGTGGAGTGTAGTCGATGATCTGAGCGCCACGCTGCATATCGCCGAGGAAATATTTGCCTACCGGCATACCGCTGTAAGGAACGACGCGGAGACCGCCGATGACGGGGTTGCCGTTGATGTCCTTGACAACTTCGAGGCGATTGCCGTCGGTGGCCTTCTCGCAACGGATGGCGTTGATGGTGATCGGGTTCAGCACGAGCACGGTGGGAACGAACTGAGCGTAGGTCATTACAGAGATGGCAGTTTCCAGAGCGTCGATGCTATTGGGTGATTCGATGCTCTGATATGCGCCGTTGGTGAACGTCAGCTTCAGGGCGGCCACATCAGCGGCCAGCAGAGCGTCGGTGTTGGCCGCTGCGAGGGTGGCCCCTTCGAGGAAGATGCGGCGGTCGTTGACCTTGATGACATCGTAAGTCTTGTTGAGGTCGGTGTTGGTGACGGCGGCGGCGCCGGTCACTTTCAGACCCTCGATAAGCAGTTCGTTGGGTTCCTTCAGTTCTACGATGAGGCCGTTTTCAACCTTTTCGATAGAGAGAACGCCGCCGGCGGCCACGGTAAAGATTGCATCGGAGATAATCTTCTCGATAGGCAGAACGCCATCGTACTTGGTAATACCCAAAAGGTTGTCGCCGGAGCCGTCACCGAAAAGAATCTGGAAGTCCTCGGCATCGCGGACACCGGAGAGCAGACAGTTCATGACGAAACCACGGAGGTAAGTCTTGCACTTGAGCGCACGCTTCGACAGTTTGAAATGATGACCGACACGGGAAACCTGGGCGGTGGCCTCCTTTACTTTCAGGCTGGATTCCGGGAGCATACCGTTCTCAGAAACGTAGCGGGCGTTGCGGTCCACATGGTGAATCTGCTGGAACGCGAAGATGGGGAATTCGGGATCGCCGGGCAGGACGGTAGCGAAGTCGCGGACGTGGAGTTTTTTGTCGGTGGCCTGAGTCACGATGCGGTCGCTCTGCTGCGTCATGGTGAGCGTGCCGCCGGGAACGACATTACCGGTGAGAGAGATGTCCTTGAACTGGAATGAGCCGGAGGATTTCTCGCGGTCGTTGATGAAGTCCTGCATCTTCGGGGAGTTATACATCTCCTCGAAAGCCTCGTTGAACTTGCTGACGAAATCGAGGCCGATGCCACGCTTCTTCATCTTTTCCAGAGCGTCAGACAGGCTCTTGACCTGAGTAACGAGCTCCTGGTTCTCCTTGGCGAGCGATGTGAGGGTTACACCGTCCTCAGCCGTGAAAGGCTTGAGAGCCTCTTTGAGGGCTGTGGGGTCAACGAGACCGTCAACCGACTTGTTGATAGCATCGGTGAAAGCACCGAGGAGCGTGTTGACGAACTGCTTCTGTTCGTCGGGGAGACCGGCGGTCTTTACGCCTACAATCTCCTGAACTTCTTTGACTGTTAATTTCATAATGCACTATGAATTTGAATGGTTGTTATTTCTTCGTGGCAGCTGACAGTGATGCCCAGAACGAGGCAGAGGGTATCGGCTCTTCAGCGGACTTCTTTTTGGTATCGTCCTTCTTTCCGGGCTTCTTCTCTTCATCCTCAGGCTTGGCACCTTCGGTCGGCTTTTCGGTAGAGGGTTTCGTGCCTTCCTCGTCCTCCGGCTTCTTTTCCTTGGTCTCGGTAGGATCGGCAGGGATAAGTAGGCTGTTGGAACGATAGACACGGCTCCAGCAATAAGGACAGCGGACGTATGCAAAGGCCTCCACGATGCTTTTTGTGGAGATTTCTTTCTTTGCCGCCGAAAGGCCGTCAATGATTGCTGAAACTTCGTTTTGGATTTCGGGGCGGTAGCGTTCTATCTGTCGGCGTGCCTCATTGCGTCCAATGGACATTACGAGTTCTCCGGCCGCTTCTTGAACTTCTTGCGAGAACGTATGCTCCGGCTCGTTGTCATAGTCGAACTGATGACCGCAACACGGACAGGTAACTATCATACCGCCACCCAGGGATTTGAGTAACAGATTCAGTTCCATATCGTAGTTTTTAAGTCGCTCGTCTGAATATCCGCGCTGCTTGAAAGCCATGCGGAGCAGTTCGACGGCATCCCGAATCTGGTCCTCGGATGCGCTCTTCAATCCAACGAGGAACGTCTGAGGATTGGCACCCCAGCCCGTCAGCGTGGAATATTCGAGCATCTTCCATCTTACGACCTTGCGGCGGTCCTCCTCATCACGGGCAAGAGCCTTGACACCTATAGAGTGTTCAAGTGTGCGGCCTGCCTCATGGAAGAGCTTGTAGTCCTCAAAGACATCACGGCAGATCTGCTTGTTGAGGTTCATCTGTCCGGTCATGATGAGGTTTCCGTCCTTCTCTTCACCTGACAGTGGCACACCAAGCAGCTGGCGCGTGTCGTGGTTGAGGTACCATCGCATTTTGCTAATGTCATCGCGGAGGGTATCCACGAATGACCCCGGCATCGAGATGTCGTGCTGTGCGTCCTCGATGCCTATACCGTTCACCGCTACGGTGACGATACCCTTCTCAGTGACATCCAGTGCTTTTGTTTCGTACTGGAGATTAATCATCTGTTCTTTCATTTCTTTCTCCTTTCGAGGGTTTGGGTTTATTATTGAATTGATTGTCGTCGTTATCCTGATTATCTCCGGGCTTGCCGTTTGCGGGCTGACCCGTGTTAATCTGTATGGGAGAGGTCTGAGCCTTGATGACGCTGTCAACAATGACTATCTCGTCGGGTGTCATCTCAAACTTGACCTTATTGAAAATCTCACCATCAAGAGCATCCTCATGGATTTGGGCACGCCAGTCATTGATGGATATGAGGCCATTGTTGAACTGAGTAAGGCATCGCTCATTGACGAGCTTCTTGACCTCCTCCTGCTCCTTGAGGCCGATTTGCAGACAGGCCACATCGGAGAAATCACAATCGAGATACAGACCCTTCTGGTCAAGGCCGAGGAACGTTGTCAGAGCCTCGCAGAAGCGTTTGGCCGCCGGTATGATTACCGAGGTATAGACGCTCTTCTCGGCGGTGTCCTGGTTACTGAATGTGGATTGGTCTTTACGCGGTACCAATACAGCTGGAATGCCAAAGACGGAAGCAATCTTGATAGCGTCCTCCAATGTCTCGTCAAAGGGCTGGAGCTCTGTAATGGAGAGGTTCGTTCTTACGAAGTTGATAGGGATATCCGTTACTCCGTATGGAGATTTGCCCTCTCCGACACCATAGTTGGCGTTGATGGTATCTCTCAGTTCTTTCTTCTCGCCCGGTTCAAGTGCCACGGTGCCAGTCGGGTCTTCCTTCTGTGCCACGATGAAGCCGAGGGCGCCACGTTTCAAATAAATCACATTACGCGCCTCATAGACTGCGAGGAGGTTTGCAATCGGCTTCTTCACGGCCAGCAGTCGGCTTTGTGCCTTCATGTAGCCGACGCCTCTGATGAGTTCGGGAATACCGTCGCGATCATGCCATATCTGATAGTATGGGATAGTGAGGCCGGAGTATGCGCCGAGGTCGAGAGTATAGCCCTTGATGAGTTCATCTATCTTGGCGATACCGAACATCGGCACGCCATAGCTGTACTCCATCGGCTCTACCTTGACGAGATGGGCCGGCAGGCTCCAATAGTTTGAGCACCATTGGAACTTGACGGCATCCGCCGTGATGGTCTCGCCCATAGCAGCTCTAAAAAAGGCATTGCCGGTGGCGAGTTTATACACGAAATGCTGATAGACAATCTCGCGCCATGTCATTATGGGGTTAGGCTGTTTGAGAATTGCATCAGCTCCGAGACGATTGCACCATACGATGCTGTCATCTTTCGTCCTCTTCAAGTCAAAATGAGCCTCGGATATACGCTTGGCTATGAAATCTATCGGCCAGAACACCTCAGGAATTGTCTTGAACATCTCAATGAAGTTATTGCCGACAACCGAGGGCTGTATGAGCGCGTCGAGCTTGGCAAGAATCTGATGATACCTCCATGCGTCAGTGACATTAGTGTCCGAGTTATCCTGACTGACGGTCTGGGGAGTTTCCTCACGAGGGGGTTCTTCCCGGACTGTCAGAGCCTCGGTCTTTTCCTTGGTGCCAAATATGCCTTGTAGGAATTTCATGCGGTTTCTTTTGGCGCAAAGAAAAGGAGTAATAGCACAAGTTGAGCCAAACGCCGAAAAAACTGAAATTTGCGACTTGCCGAAAATTAGCCTTAATCCTTTGTATCTTCGGTAGTTATAGCTACATTGTCAGAAAAACCGAACTTTACAACGAACTGAATGAAGCCACTTAGAACCGCACTCGCTTCCTTGCAATCGCTGTCTTTGTTGTAGTCAAGAAGATTGGCCATGAACGTGGAATACACCACATCGTCATTTAGTCTCTCCTCATTGAACAGGAGATGGTTCTTGACAAAATCGGATGTGGCGGCTATGCGTCGGTCTATATCCGGCACCTCTTGCATCGCTCTGACTCCGGGCAGTTCTTTGCGCAGATCCTTGACAAAGCGATAATATGCCGGAGCGCACTCTATGATTGTCTGAGGGCTGGCGGTGTCTATAAGGATTTGCTTGATTTCATCTGTCGAGGCCGTTTCTGTCAGCTGCACATCAAGGATATGCCATTTTTCGCCGCACAGCTTGCCATGCACCAGGGCAAACTTGCCGTTGACGTTCGGCATCGCATAGGCAATCTCCCGACTATATGCGCACTTGGTATCGGGATTGAAGAAATGAATGGCCCCGTCTTTGGCATAAAGGTTGCGCTTGCGGCGGTTCGAGAACAGAAGGAACTCCTCTCGGAGCATATCAACGACAACGTAGCGGAACGTATCGGAGATATGGCCGTGTTCCTCGTATGTCTGCATGGTGATTTTATTCTTGATCTTGGTCTTGAGTATGCCGCCGTTCACATCTTTCTGGACGCTCATGTAGTCCTCAATCGAGATCTTGCAATTCTCATCAATCGTTATCTGGAGTCCGGGGAATATGACATCAAATATCGCATTGATGAACTCGCCGGACATCGGCACGCTTGGGTTCTTGTTGCTGACCATGTCAACTACCTCAATACCCTCTTTCTGCAAGGTGTCAATGAACAGGTCGTGGAATGAACGTTTCTCGTCATCAATGTTGTTGGCGGCTCTCGTTGAGGCATCACCGTGGAGGATAACCTTATCAACTCCCATCTCGTGCAGACGCTTGGCTACGAGCTTGGCCGCCTTCCTGACGGTGTTGTTCGGGCTGTCGGCACACGTCTCACCAATCTGTCTGATATGTTTCCTGCCACCCTCTAACGCAATCTGCCAATAGGTGCATGATATATAAGGCAGCACATTGGAGTCAACGCTGATATGCACCGGGAGCGCAGGGTCATAATCGCATACTCCCGTATGCACACCGCGATTGAATGATGAGAAGAACTCGGAGCCGGTGCGGATGACACCCCACTCTCCAAGGGCATAGACGTTGTAATAGTCAGGGTCATTGAGGCGGTCTCGCTCGAAGTCGGCCACACACTGCTCGTCATAGAAGCCATAGGTGCCGTCGGGAGAACCAACAACCCAAAAGTTATTGAGGTAGGTGGTCTGAATGACAACAGTGTCCGAGGGGTGTTCCTCTATCTCTTTGGTGCGAGGGTTGAGGATTGATTTCGGCTCGTTCATCCGTATTGATTTCACATCTGTGAGTTGTGGTGGCAGCTCTCTGCCTGCTATCTCGACTGTCTTTGGAATGTCGTGCCACTTCTCTTTGTCGAATATTTGTGTCTTAATCCAATGCGTTTCCTTGATAGGGTTGAATGTGGTGATAATCTGCTGGCCCACCATACCGCGCAGACGCTTACGAATCTGCTTGTAGTCCTCCTCTTCAAACTCGCTCTCCTCGTCCAGGACTACACGCTTGAAACTCGACAGACCTTTTATCTTCTCAGAGTCATCGAGGCCCTTGAACACAATACGCGCCCCGTTGCTGAGGCACGTTATTGTCTTAACCCCATCGGAGAACCTGAACAAATTCGTTATTCCAAGTTGATCAGCGGCCGTCTTGAAGTCCTGATATATGGAGTCTCGTATTGAGGCACCGACTTTACGCATGACGAGCGTGTTACTCCCTTCCCATAGTGTGAATATGAGAATAATCTGCGCCACGCTGTAAGACTTGCCAGACGATGACCCTCCGAACAAGATTATAAAGCGGATGGTCGGGTCTTGCAGGAACCTAATAAGATAGAAACCGACAGGGTTGAGCTTCTTGAAATTTATTTCCATTGGTTTTGACAGTTTGAAAGGTTTTGGAGAGGATTTGCTTACGCGCTTTTGTATTTCCTCGGGGATTTTTCAACCCTCACCGACAAAGTGAAATGATTTTGCCCTGATTTGCTTTCAATCCGTTCACTCGTCATCGTCATCAAATCCTATGCGGAGTTCTCCTACCACATTGCTCTGTGAGGTTACTTTGATGTCCTTGGCGGCGGCAAATCCCAGTACGTCGATAAGTCGTTTCTTGGCGGCATCCTTATCTACCTCCGGGATGATGTTCTTGCCGACCCTTACGAACTTCAGCAACTTACGTGTCTTCTTGGGTATCTCATGCAGGTAGCGCATACGCCAGCGGCCACTCTTGCTGTCGATAGTCCACAAGTCAAGAGGGTCAAGTTCGAGGATGCTCACATCGTCGCTGATGATGCGCTCTCGGCTTATTGACGCTAGGCGCGCCTGCTCTTCTCGAAGCTGCTCTATCCTTACCTTTATCTTATCCTCGGCAGCCAAAGCGCTTGCCTTGCTGTAATGCCAAGGTTCATTCACGTCACTCTTGCAGTTGTAGGCCTTGCGATAGGCGGCCACAAGTATGCCTTTGGTATCGTTGCCATACGCATCGACTACATACTGACAGAACAGTTCCTGCTGAGGCGTGAGGCCATGTTTGTTCTTTGCTCTTGCCATAGATGATAATGATGTTATGCTATTGTTGATGATGTTGTCGTAATAATAGATTCTGATGATGAACAGAAGCCGTTGAGGTATTAGCTGTCATTTGGATTTCTCCCGCTCCCTTAAAAATTTTGGCAAATGCGTAAAATTCTACCCGCATTGCCGCTTTTTATGGCGATATGAGCCGTTTTCGCGCTCAGATGAGGTGGGGATTGTCGCAAAATCATCGCCGGGAGAATGGATTTATCGGTTACTGATGCCTATGAGGTTGAGAACCATATCTCGGTCTCCGAGCTGCGCGTTGGTCGCGATCATCGTGGAGCCGGTGGTGATGATGTCATCATAGACTATCACCCGCCGCTCGGCGATGGGCCGCAACAGCATGAAGTCAGGGTGCAGTCGGTCATGGTTGATGCACTGCAAGGCATCGCCATAGAACGGAAGGCCGAGAGTGTCGGAGATTATGCGGCATACCTCGGTGGCGAAGTGGAACCCATCGGCGTGTCGGCGTCTCGGAGTGGTGATGATGCACCAGTCTGCCGTATTGCCAATGAATGTTGTGATGAATTTGCACGCTGTCTCGGCAAACATCGCGGCATGATCGGCCGAAGATTTAATCTCCCGGAACGTCAGCCCTTCCTTGCTCCGCTTGAACTGCGAGATGTAGTAAAGAGAGCCAATGCGGTGCAACGCCTCTCTTGGAGTGAGGTCGCAACGAGGAACGTTGTCGCTTAGGAGTTTCGGCCCCTTGGCGACAGCGTCCCAATCATCCATGCGTATTATCTTACTTCTCCTTCTCATACTCAAGACAGCGCCGGATGCCCTCGGCGACCGACACATATTGCAAAGGTACAGTAGTAATGCTCTCATCGACCGTCTGCGCCTTGCGGTCAAAATCGCGTTTGTGCCTATCAATCACGATTTCAAGAGGTTTGTACTTCTCCACCTCTAACGCGAAATCATAGACGGAGGTCTCTTCGGGATTGGCCACGTTCAGCAGCTTCTCTCCGCTTCCGTAGGCATAGATGAAGCCCTCGACGGCATCGGAGATGAATGTGAAGTGGCGCACGTTGCGTCCGGCATTTACGAGCTTGACAGGATTGTCGTTGAGAATATGCCAAAGAAGAGTACCCTGACGAGGGTCAGGCCCGTAGATGTTGTGCAGACGCACTCCCGTGGCGCCGGGATGGTAGCAGGCGGCATACTGTTCGTCAAACCGCTTGCTGATGCCGTAGAGTGATGTGGTGTTGCAGCCGTTGGCCGTGGAGGATGACGCATATACCAGGCGCACGTTATAGCGGCGGCAGGCATCGCACACCACCATGAAGGCATCGATGTTGTCGGCCATGACGGCTTCCTTGTCGGTGTTGAACACGGAGGTCTGGGCGGCCAGATGATACACACAGTCAATGTCCGAGAGGTCGGCAGTCCTGAAGAAGTCGGCAACTTCAGTTCCGGTGCGGCGGTCGATGACGGCCACTTCCACGCCTCGCTGTTTAAGAGCAGCGGTGAGAGCCTTGCCGATAAAGCCCTCACCGCCGGTTACAATTACTTTCATTGCTTATACTGGGTTAACTGTTAAGGTGTCGAAGTTGAGCATATAGAAGCACGACTCATAGATGATGTGCTTTCCGTATATTTGCGCGGCGGCGTGTTCCAGCATACAGCCCTTTGAGTCGTGGAAGCCTCGGCCGATCACAACTCCCTGGATGTTCTTGTCGAGAATGGTTTCTATGTCGCGGCCCATGTAGTAGCCGTAGGTCTTGCCAGGCTCCGGGCAGACGTCAAAAGGTGTAATACACTCGTGGCCATGCGGCGTAAGCGCGGCCTTGATGCACTCGGCATGATACTTGGCCTCATGGAGCGGCCTGCCGCTGATTGGTATTGATATGTAGAGTTTCATACCTTTTATGTGAAATAATTGTTGTATCTTTGTAATTGACTTGGAGATGTGGGACCGGAACGAGCCGCCGCCCACCTTGTGAGGAATCTGCCTTTGGCATACTTCGTGGCCGGGAGAAATTCCCGTGTAGGAAACCAAGAGAGTTGGTAAGTTCGTGAGTCCAACATTTAGCCGTCCTTCGGGGCGGCTTTTTACTTATGGGTATCCCACCTATGGATACGGCCATCCTTTGTAACTACATAGACGCGGAGAGGCTTGCTGTTGTGTTCTCTGTACTTTTCTATACCGGCCTTGACTGTGGCTTTTGTGTGGCCTGCATCTCTCATATAGACTACTGCTGCCGTGGCTCCAGGCTTATCTCTCGCGTGTTCCAGACAGTTCTTGAAATTATTGACGCTATTCCCTTTCGGCGATGATTGCTCAAATCCGGCAGAAAACACATAGCCGTCTGGGGTTCTTATATCGCCAGCCTCATCTTTAAGCGTGATTTTGTAGCCTTTATCGGCCATGAATCTTGCAGCTTCAATCTCTTCCGGCTTGTGGCTCGCGGAACTCTTCTCAATGAGATAATAGCCGCCACCCTTTTTACTGAAATAGCCATCGGAATATCTGCCAGAGTGCATGAGTTGATTAAACTCGACCTCTCGGCGGCCATATTCGCGACTCCCACCGGTTAAGGTACGAGAGCCGCCGGATAACTTAACCATTGGCACCCCCTTTCTCGGTCATGAAGTCATGGATATACACGAGAGAGTTCCGATTGCAAAAGTCATGTATCTCTTGGCCGCCGCCATATACTATGAGGTTCGGGATTGCCTCGCCGGAAATTTCTCGTGCGATCATCAGTTCTGTTTCTAACTCGGCGAGGTGTCCGCGTGTTCCGCGTGTGGCGAAGGCATTATAACCGGCAGGGATGCCGAGGCGGTTGACTTCATAGAACTTGCTGCTCACGTTCAAGTCGGCATAGACATTTAACCCACATTCCTGAAAGTATCGGGCAATCCATCTCTTTTTGTAGATGAGGTCAAGACCCTGCGCGAGCGGTGTTGTGTCAAAGAGCGAAAAGTTAGGCTCTACCACGGCCCGGGCGCAAGTGTTCAACACTTTTGCAGGATTTTTCCATACACTTGCAAAACGATAATCTTCCACATAGAAATGAATCGTTTGAGCCGATTTTGTCTTTCTGCCTGCACCATACGGCGCGAATGGGAGCAACAAGTGTCCTCCCTGCCTATCAATCCGCAAACACGGAATGTCATACTTGTTGTCGCTCGGATATAGGCAGTCCTCGGCGACATTCAATTCAGTTGCGTTCATATTGTGATGATGTGATGTGATGATTTATGAACTTGGCCGCTATTAAAATGGAGGCTTGGATTTTGCGTAAATGGGGCATTTATCCCGATAGGCGCATTCTCCGGCCTTTGCCTGGGCGAAACGCTCATGCCATAGAACCTCGTAGAACTCTGTGCCCATCTCAGCCTCTTCGTTGAGATAGCCAACGAGTTTCATACAGAAAAAACCGCTGTCACTCTCTTTGTCATCGTGGAGTGCCACTATGCCGTTACTGTTCGGTCTTGCCATAATTGGGTTATGATTGGTTTGCGACTATAATCAATTTAGACCCGTCGGGATAGGTCATTGCCTTTTTGAAAAGTTTATGGCATCTCGCCGGGATATTGCGATACCTCAGATGCCATTCATTCCATAGGATGCAGTGGCCGCGCTTGACACCGGGGTTGTGGGAGTTGCCCCCGTGTTCAAGCAGGGGCAACTCCCACAACTACCAGGCTCATCATAGAACTTGTAGCCATTTATCTCAACCATCTTCGGTGGTCTTATGTGTCTCGACTGATACGATGATTTCAATAGACTTGTTGTCTGTCTCGATAACGACTTTGTGCTTCATCGTCTCGACAGCTTGCAGGAGAAATTCCGCAAGACTTCCTATTTGATTAGCCGCACTCTGATTGGGATTATATGAGAGTGGCACAAATTTCTCAGGCAATATGAACTGCTGAGGCTCTTCCTTTTTCTTGAACATTGTTGATTATTTGGGCTGGTGATTCTTGGAGCGCCCGACACAAGGCCGGGCACCATGCTTTCGGGATGCTCGTGTGGACGGCGTTACCGATGAATTTCTTTTGGTCACTCTGATTGCCAAGCAGCACATAGTCATCGGGAAACCCTTGTATGCGTTTTAACTCCACAACTTTGAGCATCCTCAGTTTGATGTCAAAGGCGTTGTAGAGGGCCATGAACTCTTTTATCTTGACTGTCATGGGCGAGTCAGTATCATAAACCTCAATGCCTATACCTCCACCCTCGACGCACACAAGATACGGTGGCCGCTTGTCCATGCTGGCAATGAGTGTGAAACAAGGCTCATCTATGGAACTGCCGGCCGAGAAGAACTGCGGGTTCATCAAAAAGAACTGACGGTGATCATCGGTGGAAACCTTGCGAGACTCACAACGGCTACCGTCCATAGGCGACAGTTGCTCAACTGTAACAAGATGATGTTTTGGATTAGCCGTGATACATCCGGCAGGCTCTTCAAGAGATGTTGCCCGGCCTTGGCCGTACTGCATGTCTATGAACTGAGGATTTACAAGCGCGAATTTGTCTTTGGTCGGAATAGTGGGCGCAGGGCTGTCAATATCCTGGCAGCTGCCGTTCCCATAGAAAGATGTTAGGAAATGGGCGCTGACAAGTGCGTGATGGTCTACACACGTTATCGTGCCTGCTGGCTCATCCAACGACACGTTCTTATCATAGGCCGAGCCGCTGAACTGCTTTGACAGGAACTCCACATGGGCCAACCCGAGGCGGTTCTGTGTGGCCACTGTCGGGCACGGCTCATCAATGGATGGCGGCACATACTTTCCTTTCTGGCTCATGCTGTTGAACTTTACCAGGAAGGCATCTTTGCCACCGGCCACAAATTTGATGAGTCCGGCATAGATACGCATCAGCGTCTTCTCGGCCAATGGCTTCTTCCTCGTGAATATGGATTGTCCCCACTCTTCGAGGTTGAGGACATATCGCACGGCTCGCCACCGTTCCAGATTGCCTGTGGGCCGTCGGCTGTGGGTCGGCTTGGGGAACACAATCGGCAGACCTCTCTTGGCGAACATACCGAAATAACGCTTTCGTGTGGTCCGCGCGCCGTAGTCAGCCGAGTTCAAGATGCGATAGTCGTAGTTGTAGCCATACCCTTTGACGTTCTTGATCCATCGGACATAATCACGCCCTTTGTCCATTGAAAGCGGACGGCCATTCTTATCGAGCGGCCCCCACGACATGAACTCTTCAACGTTCTCTATCTGGATAAAGTCGGGGTCGATGGCTTCGATGTAACGGTATAGGTGTTCCGCGAGAGTCCTGCTGTCGGCATCACGCGGCTGGCCGCCTTTGGCACGACTGAAATTGGTACACTCCAACGAGGCCCATAGAACAATCAAGGCTTGCGGATTTTCATGTCTGCAAGCCTTGATGCGTTGGATAAGCGGTGTCAGGTTCAACGTCCTGATGTCTTCCGTAAAGTGGAGCGCGCCCGGATGATTGGCCGCGTGGGAGGCTATGGCTTTTGGGTCGTGATTGACACAAGCGATTACCTTTGCACACTGCTCACCATCCAACCGGGCCTCGTTGACTCCAGTTGAGGTTCCTCCGGCGCCGCAGAACAGGTCAATGTATAGAAGTTGTATCATCGTCTTTCGATTGCTTTGTTTTGAAGCCGATTTTTACTCTTGGTGGCTTACTGGCTACTCCGTCCTGATACCCCTTGCGGTATCCTATATCCTCGACTTTGTCGAGGAGAAGATATGCCAGGAATATCAGGACAAGATTGACAAGCGATTCGGTCATAGTTTGGTCATATTTATCGGCGCCCTCTTTTTTGAGCTGTATTTGTCGAGGATGCACGGCATGACGACAATATCTATGCCGTCACCGATATTGAACTTGAGGGGTCTATTGCAACCCGCTGAGACTTTGACTTCTTCGACTTTGAGTTCCATCATAGCGCGATAGAGGAGCAACATGAAATATGCACAGACGAGGTTACTGCCGATTTCGCAGTATTTGTCAGCACCATTCGGAACACGGCCCGTGCCGTTGCAACACGGACACTCGGCATACTTCGTGTGTTCATCGCCGTCTCGGTCGGTGTACTTCCATTCTACCTCGCAATCATTATCACATTCGATGCAGTCGATTGTGGTTGTGTCATAGTCCATGCCAAGGATAGTAAATGCCTTCCTCAACTCGTTGGCACAAATTTTGGAAGTGGGTGGTTGTGCCGGGATTATCCGGCTGACATCGGGAGCCTTTGCTGGCGTGGAATAGTCATCGGTGATATATTTTTTGGCAACGCGGATGAGTACGTACGTATCAGACGCGCACACATATCCGCCTTGCTCAAACGGTTTCATCATTACCGGTCGCATAGTCTCTTCGTCTGCGACAAACAGGTAGAGCAGGTTGCGCCACCCGTCGGGAGTTAATTGTCTCATTTGTTGAAATAATCTTTGAATGGTTCAAGAACCTTAGAGATACCGGCAGAAAGCGCGGCCTCAAAAGTTCTGTATGTTTTAGTGTCAATCACGTCTGTGCGCTGCGCCCATCTCCAAAAGTAGCCGATGCGGTCGCCTGTCTTACTGTTGAACTTAGGACTGACAACGAGGTCTGCTCCAATCTCTTCTCGTAGGAATTTTGCCGACTCGTAGATTGTTGGAGCGGATAGGTTCAACCCCAGGTTCTTCAATATCCGAGCCATCTCAGCTGTTACTTTCTCCTTCATTGCTATTCTCGGTTTTAGGTTCATGCAACGGACAGGTGCAGGTCTTTTCATCGTACATCGGCATAGTCCATGTTAATGTCTCATGTACTTCCTGGCAGAATGGAATGTGCCGCTTACAGTTCTGGCAGAGTGCCGGCCCTCCGAAATAGTTAGGGCCGACACAATAGGCGTAGTCTTTGTTCATGGTTCAGGCTGTCCTTTTAATGCTTTGATAAGAGCATTTGCCTCTCGGACGCAATCATTGGCCGTCATATCCAATTCTCGTGCGCAGAAGGCTCTCATGTCGCCGTCTTCACTTGAAAGACAACGAACAAATATATCCTTGGCAATCTCGTATCGACGCTGTTCCCAATCAATCTGAGTGGCGTCTTTGGTTTTGCGATTGATAGCTATAATCGCATCCATTGTCTGTTTTTCGATTACAGTCATCATCGTTAGTACCAATTTAATACAACGAAATCGTTGCGCTGGTCGCTGTGAGCCATCCACTTGGCAAAGATGCCGATGATGTCATCAAGAGTCTCGCTTATCTGATTCTCTTTGCGCCATAGCTCAAAGTCTCGGCGATTGTAGCAGATTTTTGCTATCAGATTGGCAAGGTCTGCCCGCGTGATTTCAAGTTGCTCAGCACACTCTACATCCTCGCCCTGCCAATTAAGGTCGGGGCACTCCTTATAGAGCAGTCGGTTAATCTCGTCTTGTTTACCACTGAAGTTGTCGTAGATGCGGTGTTTTACCTGATACACCTCGGCAACATGAGCTTTAATTCCCATTTAGATTTGGTTTTATTGGTTTGACTTGTTTATTTCGTTTACGAAGCGGAGAGTCCAACGGTTGATGTAGGCTTGCCAACATCCCATCGAGGGTGCCCATCGGAAACCGTTCCGCTTTAGGTTCTCTCGCATTTCTTCATCGGGCTTGTCGGGGAAATAGATGCGGACGCGGTTCTCGGAATAACACTCCTCGATGGTCACATCATCAATGGTATATTCCCGGTCTTCCTTATTCGCCAATGCCTCTGCCTTTGCGAGTTGCTTTTTGGCAGCGTTTATTTTGGCATTGTTGTTGGTAAGAGCGTAGGCAGGGAATTGTGTGCCATTGGCAACATATCGCTGAGCGTATGGAGCGGAAAAGCCGATATGAACAAGAGCCTCAACTTTCTCGACGTCGGTCATATTCTTGGCGCGTATGATTTTATTTGTCGCCTTCATTTGCTCCTGAACCGCTGTCAACTCGGCAATCTTCTTTTTCAGCCGCTCTATTGCGTCATCGTCGCCGATGTAGATGTTGTCGTTATTCTCCACGGCCTCGGCTTTCCTTGCGTAGTAGGCAGCTTTCTCAGACTCATGCACGCTTCTCATCATGGCTCCATTGGAACGCTCCAGGGCGCGGCGGTGGGCTTTCTCGGAGTGGTGGCCGACGAGGATAGGCTGACCGAGGGGAATGTTTGCCACGGCATCATTGCTCGCATTGAAAGCGGCAATGGCTCTCTTAGCGGCGTTCTCGGCATATTCACGGTAACGCTCGGCCCGTGCCTCTTGTCTTTCTTTTCTGTTCATCGGTCTTGGAATTTGAGAATTACCAACACGTTCTCGTACACTTCGGCCTTGTTGATGGCGCAGAGAGTGCGCCGGCCTTTCCCTTTTTCCACGGAGTATCTCACATCCATATCCTGTGGGAGTTTCTGTAACTCCTTGATAAGTTCTTTTACGTTCATAGTCTCGTTGGTTTTATTGGTTTGACTTATGCTATATCTTCAAGGACTTTGTCAAGAGAACTCCAAAGCTCTTTCACATCATCCTCGCTAAATTCGGTTTCCTCATCGGTGTCTTCATCGTAGTGTGAGGCGGTGATTTCCGTTACCTCTCCCCATGCTTTCCGAAGATCGCAGCTCGGTGGAGTCCAATAATCGCCGGGGTCATTATCCCACTCTCCACAGCACTCATAGGTAACTTCAATGAGCCAGCCATCTTCCTCATAGCAGAAGTAGTTGGTGGTTGAGTCATCGCATCGTCCCCATCCATCCTCGTCTTGTTCGTAGTAGGACTCCCCGATTTCGTGGTCTTGGCTTGCGAGCAAATCCACAAGGGTAGGAATGAGAGCGTTGAGGTCGGATATTGTTTTCATCTCTTTGGTGGTTTTATTGGTTTGACTTTGTTGTTATGTAAGGTTTTTGTATCTCCCTTACACCTGTAAAGTTAGGGCACCAAAACTGGTTTTGCAATCAGATTGGCCGCCATTTTTCCACCTTAACGTTTGTCAATTAGTGTCAAGACTTGGCACTATCGGCGGCATCTTCTTCGGCCATGATAACATCGACAATGCTATGGCACCGGTTGGCGAGCACTTTTACACAGAGCGCCATTGTGTCAGTAATCTTCATGGTATGGCCAAAACTCTCGGCAATATCCATACACAGCACAGATATGAGGAAGCAGAATGGGTCTTGTTTGCGACTGCACGGCTTGTTGATACGCTCGGCAATGACTTTATCCATGTTCTTGTCGAAGTCCTCAACGAAAGTAAGTATCATGCGGACGAGGGCCACACGCGCCGGAATCTCTTTATGAGGGTGGCCGACATACTGCCGGGCGGCCTCGTTGGTGAACGTACACCAGCACTTGAACAAGTCTAACTCAACGCTCTTGCGCAACCGCTCCAGATAGTTCTGATAGGAGTACCATGCACGGCCATAACTCTTACGGAGTTCAAAGTTATACTCGTCGATGCACTTGCGCATCTCCCGGTTGTGCCGCTTGTATTCAGATAGTCGGTTGTCCCGGCAATACTTGATAAATGCCTCGGCCTGCTCCAATGCGAGGGCGGTAAGCATTTGCGGAATGAAGTTCATCAGCACGGCCTCTCTCGCTCCAAACAGCTTGACGCACTCGTCAGATGTGAGGGCCTTTGGGGTCTGCGGCTGTGGATGCTTGATGTGGATGCCGAAAGTCTCTGACGGCGCCGGGATGATGGGTACCGCATCAGGAGCGATACCCATCTTTGCCAGCTGCCCTTTGTCTAAAGGTGGTAAATCCATTTTGAATGTAAATTAAAGCGGCTCGGACTAAGAGTCCGAACCGTCGAAAAGATTTTTAGGTGGTGGAGGAACGAGGTCGTCGAACAGCCCGGGAACTCTCGGCTGTAAAGCCTCATATTCATCTCTGAAAAATTCCTCCTTTGTCCGATTATACTTCTTGCCTTTTGCCGTGTGGACATCATAAGTATAATCAGGTATGGGAATAGGATAGCGGCGCACATCGTCAATCCAATGCTCTACGTCGACCATGTTGCGGTCGTAGATAAAGTTTTGAAGATGATCCGCGTCTCGGTTCTTGCGGCACTCGCATAGGAGAAGCACCGCTTTGCTAACGAAGATTCTGCCTTTGCCTTCGGGATGATTTTTGTTGACTAACTCATGTCCTTGCCAAAGGGCTTCTATCTCCGAGGTAATAAGGCCGTAGCAATCCTCGGCACTGATAGTGTAGAGCCGCTTCCATACATAGTCGCGGAAGCCGGAGTGCCACAGCTCAAGAGCGAAGAATCCGGCAACGCGGGCATCGGCTCGGCGGATAGCTTTTTGCATTGCGCTGCTCACCTCGAAGAAATTATATCCTGATACAGTTCTCTTTATCATAACTAATTGATATTATGAGGATTTATACTGTAAAGGTAATACGGATAAGCAAGAGATGCAATCAGATTGAACACCATTTTTACACCATTTTGCCTACCCATACACCTTTCAGAATTTGAACTGTGCCGTGATATTGTACTGGACAAGTTGCTTGGTTTTGTCCTTGCCGTTGTTGGTGGCACCTTTAAGGTTGATGCTGTCGCCGAAGTGTTTTTTGATGAACAAAATACTCCGGCGCTCCTCATCCTGGTTCCTGAAGGCGGCCAGTCCTCCGGCATTAACAAAGGTGCCTTTCTGGGCGAAGTTGTAGCGGAGGTCGGTGAGGATTCGGCGCTCCTTGTACTTCATGTAGCAGCTTATCCAAAAGTCCTCTTTGAGTCGGATTTCCTCGTTCCACCATACGTTCTTGTTGTAGCGGACGCCATAGGCGCAACCCGTTATCATCTTCATCAGCGAGTAATACCCCCATTCGTTGTACATCACGGGGGAGATTGCCGATGTGAAACCGAACAGATGAACGTCGAGGAGGCAGGCCAATTCATACAGAGACTCGATGATTCGGGTTATCTCGTAGGGGTCGCGGATTACTCCCGGCTCGCCTTTCTCAACAAAAAGCGTTTTGACGACATGAACATCATCATCAAGCATCATCAGGTCGCCGAAATGCCGGGCCATCCAATTTCGTTTCGGTATCAGGCCGATCACGTCATCGGGGTGCGTCACTATCTCGCATTCGGGATTATATTCCCGATAGAGGTCTGCCTGACTCTCGGCCACGCAGATGATTGGATTAAGAACGAGCTTCTTTGAGAATACTCGGTCGTGCCGCTTGTGGGAGGGAATGACTATCTTCAGATCGCTCATTTTTTCTCGCCCTCCAGTGCGACACGGACATCTCTAACGTCAATCACATTGCTCTTGCTCACCTTGCCGGTCTTGTAGGATTTCATCCTCTGCATTCCGAGCCTCTCACGGAGCCAGTTGCTGTCAACCTCACTGGCCGACTGGATGATGAACAGCTCATGCCGCTCATCATACTTGGGAACGAGAGGATAGACGGCGGTTTCATCGGTGATAGAGTCGAACCGTTCCTTGAACTCATCGACAGGCTTCTCCGGGGCAAACTCTACGCCCCAGCCCTGCAACTCATCTTTGTCCCATTCATTGAGCATCACATCCTTGTCATTCTCGCCGAAACTAACATTGTCCTTTGTGGCATATTCGCGCAACTTCTTTACGTCGGTTTCAGGGTCAAGGACTTTACAGGGAAGCTCTTTGTAGCCGAGTTCCTTGCAAGCCCTCAAACGCAAATTGCCACAAACGACTAAATAGCGTCCTTCGGCATAAGGATAGACAATCAGCTCACGAAGCTCAAGCATCTCCGGGGACTCGGCAATGCTTTTTTTCATCGCTTCATACCGGTAGTCCCGAAAGAACCGGGGATTCTTCGGGAGACCAGACAGTTGCCCCTTGTTGAAATCAAGGAGGCTGATAGGAATAATTGTTATTTCTGCCATGACTAAACATCATCATTAAAACATCATCATTAGCCACACACGAAACCTACAATTTGGCTGATTCTTGCTCCAGCGTGTCGCGGAGCAACTGCTCGACATTCTTACACCCGATGCGTTCAAGGTATGTAAGACTGGCAATAATGACCTCGGCGGCAGCTACCTCTTTCTCGGTCCAGCCATCGACGGACTCGCTTGAAAAGCTCGTCGCATCGTACAGCTCTCTCCATTTCCTGGAAATCTCGTAGAGAGATACCCGTGAGGAACTCGTCTCGGTTATTTTGCCGCCTTCAATCGCCACCTGAACACATTGGGCAGCAAATTTTCTCAGCGGTATTGCCATTTGTGATGAGTTTGGGGTTTGTGAATGACTGGTTAGTTCTCGCTATGAGAATCAGGGAGGGGAATGGTTGCAAGGTGGCATCGTTTAGTGGTTACGTTGATAGTAGAAATAAACACACATGGTGATGATGAACATGATGACCAGGATGGCCGCATATACGAGCAGCGGCGAGGTGACAGCCCACCATGACCACGATATAATTCCCGTCAGTTTCAAGACGAGGAACACGAGGGTCAGTCCGACAACGAGGGCGATGCCGGATAGGAATGATTTGATTTCAGGTTTCATTGTGTTGTTATTTGAGTTGTTCAGGAATGTCATCGTCTTCATCTTTGGTCTCATCGTCGAGGAAGTCAAAGAGCGATGGCGCTTCCTTTTTATTAGCGGCCTGGGCGCAATACTGAGCGCCATCAAGGAAATATGTCGGCGAGAGTTCGATGCCCCAACCCTTGCGGCCCTTGTTGAGCGCACAATAGGGAACCGTCATCAGACCGCCGAAGGGGTCAAGCACAACGTCACCGGGATTGCTCATCTGGTCAATCACTCGGTTCACGATGTCGAATTGAAGGGGGCAGAGGTGTTGTTCCTTACCCTTGACGGACTGAATGGTGTTGAGGGTTCGCATTCGGGCGATGTCAGACCAAACATCATCGGTCCAACTGCCGGGCTGGAGTAACATAAAGCCCGTGGGGAGTTTGCCGTGCAGCTCCAGTTCTTCAGCGATCTTCACGACGTAATCATAATCCCATACATTGTTGAGGGTGTAGCGGCGGAAGTATCGGTAAATGGCTTTGTGGTCCATCTTCGCTATCTCTTCGGGCGTCATAAGACGGTCGCCGGAAGAGCGAGTATAGCCGTGGGCGTCCATCTGCCAGCGGGCGCGGCTGTATCCGTCAGGATTGTCCCACTGCCGCGTCTGCTCGTTCCACCACTTCTTTTCCTTGACAACAGGGATATCCGCGTAGGCGTTGGTGCGGTCGGTGGCAGGCTTGCGGAAGATGAGAAGATACTCAGGCATACCGACACCCATCTTGGTGCCGTCCTTGCACTGCTCCGTCCATCCGAGGCGGTAGGTCTGATTGTTCTCTCGGACCACATCGGTTACGATGGTTTTCATGCCCATGTAGGCAAACCCGTGTCGGGTGTAATGGGCGATGCAGTCGCAGTGGAATGGATAGACCGTCTGGCATCCCATACCGCTGAGGCCCATAGGCACGATGCGGTCTTTGACATGGATAATGGCCATGCGGCCAGGCTGGAGCACTCTGAACAGATTGGGAGTGAGGTAATCCATCTGCTTGAAAAACTCCTCGTTGCTCTCCGAGTGGCCGAAGTCCGCATAATTTGGCGAATACTCGTATTGTGTCGCAAATGGAATAGAGGTTACGATGAGGCCAACGGAATTGTCCGGGTAGAGTTCGGTGTTCTGCAATTCCAGAACATTGTCATTGTTGGCTATGCGGTAGCCGTCACCAACAACCTCCACACGATCAACTCCCATTTTGCGGGCGAGGTGCGCCGCCATCTCTTTGTGGGAGAGTCCGTATTTCTTTATGATTTCTGTCATGTTGTTAACGAGTTTGTTATGGTTCTGCCACTTGGTTTCAAGAGCCTTGCGGACTCCGCGCTCTGCCTCGGTATAGATGAGGTCAACGCGGACTTTCTTTGTCTGAAGGAATCGTTGCAGGCGGTGGATTGATTGGATAAAGTCATTGAACTTGTAGCCAATGCCGAGATATATGGCCCATGAGCAATGACGCTGAAAGTTGCAGCCGGAACCGGCGATGACTGGCTTTGCGGCCAACTCCTGAATACGGCCATAGGAGAAGTCGAGAATGTTGCGCTCTCGCTTCTCGTAGTCCTGGGAGCCATAGATTGACTTGATTGTCGGAATGGCTTTCTCGATAGCGTGGCGTTCACTTTCAAGGTCGTGCCAGATGATGCGGTGCGCGTCGGGATCCTCGGCTCTCAGTTCCATCATCTTGGCTATACGGTCCGGCAGACTCTCTCTCTTTTCCCTTGCTGACTGTTGCAGACCCATAGCTTCAGTAGCGAAAAGCACCGGATTGCCGTATTTGTCAACACTCGGCTTAGAGTAGTCCGTCGGTATCTCGTGCCAACGTAAGTCAAGTTCAGGCAGGATATATCCCTCGTCATCGGCTTCATCGCCGGTAATGTCCGAGGGTTTACTAACGAATAAGGCCCATGAGGACACCCATAGCCAAAACTCCTCTTCCTTGTGAGGGTGGAGGGTTAGGTTGTCTGCGTGCGTGGAGTCGCGCTTAAAGAATCGTGTTTTGGCCTGCGACACATCCATGATGCCGAGGAAGTCGGCATAGGCAAGCAGCTCTATGTAGTCGTTGGGAGAGGGTGTGGCCGTTGCCACATAACGGAACTTGATGCGCTCTGCCTGACGGCGTACCTGCATGGGGCCGCCGTCGCCGGTGAACAGTCGCATAAATTCTCGGAATGTCTTTGAGCCGCCGAGACCTCTCAGAACCGATGCCTCGTCAAGACTGGCGACTACAAACAATTCGGGGTCTAACTTGCCGTCGCGGATACTTTCGTAATTGGTGAGGTAGATGCCGTCACCGTCCATCTCTTCGGGGCGACGTATGAATTTAGGGGGGATAACCCATCCGAGAATGTTCTTGGAATCTTCAACGAACTCTTGTCTGACAGACAGAGGGCAGACAATCAAGCCGGAGCCATGCCCGACCTTTGCGAGAGTGAGCCGCACGGCCTCCAGCTGAGTGACGGTCTTGTGCAGGCCGAACGAGGCAAAACACGCTCTCTTGCCACCTTCAACAAGCCACTTTACCATCAGCTTGTTGTGAGGCTTGAGTTTCGGATTTATCTCGCTCATGTCAACCTTGAAGCCGTAATCCTCGGAGATTTTTATTTTTGATTTGAGAAATTCCTGATACTCCATAGTAAAACAGGCGGCACCACTCAGAAGATGAGCGGTGCCACGTTTGGATTGATGATGTGATTGATTCGTTACCTCACTTCTTGGGGGCTTCAAGCTGTTCGCAGACTGCCACTCTGACACCTGCTTTCGTTAGTTTTCGCACATAGGCGTCGAGTGCATGATGAGGGAACCCAGCGACCATCTTCTTGCCACGCTTGGTAATGGTTATCTGGAGTAACTCAGCGGCTTTTTCCGCATCCTCGTTGAACAACTCGTAGTAGTCATTGACGCGGAAGATGAGAAGAGCATCGGGATGTTTTTTCTTCATCTCCTTGAATTGCTTCTCTATGGAGATTGGACGCTTGGCCGGAGTGGTCTCGGTGGCAGGTGCCTCAGTCTCGATTTTCTCACCGTCGATGGTATAGCCGAGGGCTTTCAGTTGAGCAGTGATTTTCTTCTCGCTCTTGCTGAATTTCTCATTGACCTTGTCGCGGGCCCCATTGTACTCGGTAGGACACCAAATCTCTCCGAGACGGTCAATCAGGGGTTTGGCAAGAACCCTCATTTCGTTTATTTCGAGAATATTGGTACCGACCCGGAGCGCGTGTTTAATCCATCCGCGCAGAATGAACGGTGCCATATCCATGTGACTTGCAACATAGTTGGTGATTTCCTCGGCACTTGGATAATCGCCAAGACCAAGTGCAATGCACAACTCTCGATTGTTGTCTACCATCATCGAGTATGCCAAGATGAACTCAGCATTATCAAGTCCTTTGAGGTTCTTGATTTGGCCATGTTCACCAAGAGCCTCGCAACCCCTGACAACGTAGCTTGAGGGGAGTAAAGACTTCTCTTGTTTGTACTTGTTGACAAGCTCCTGAACTTTGAGAGGGAGTCCGTTGCTGTCAACATTGGTGGTCTGATCGTCTTTTTTGAGGTACCACGCCTGCTGTTCTATGCGGATGTAATTGTAGTTTCCCAGCTGAATGACTCGGTAGCACTCGCCACTTTCCAGGAATGCCTGTGTGCGCTCATCATCGATGTCATACCAGCATCGGCTCTTGAACTGGCTCGATGGGTCAACTATCTCATAGCCGAGTTCCTTAACTTTGTCGCGTATGGCCGCTTTGAGTTTCTTGATACTGCCGGGTGCATAGGAATCGTCACCTATGGCGATGACGGCTTTGCCCTTTTCAAGAGGCTGTCCGGTCTTGACCAGAGTGTCATCATTGCTCCGTAGATAGTCAGCGATGTAGGAAACCGTCTTGGCGATGAATTTCTCTTCGCAAGTACACTGGCCGTCGGTGGCTTTCATTTCGTAGAACAGACAGCCGTGATTGCAGGTGTTGAACGGACACTCACTGCATGAGGTGCCGCAACCTCCGGCAAACTCGGCATCACCTTTCCACACTGCATCGATGATGTTGAGGAACAGTCCCTTTACAAACCCCGAAGCGGTTGCCGTTGTGAAACCCTGATAACTGTCGTTGTACTGCTTGTAGTAGGCGCGCTGATGTTCGTCGGTCACTTTGCAGATTATCATGGCCGCGCTGATGGGCATCTTTTCCTCTTTCAAGGCTTTCATCAACTCAGGGATAAGCGAGTTGAGTTTGATGCGGTCCTGAACAAAGCGGATGCTCTTGCCGAAGCGGAGCGCGATGTCTTGGATTGAGCTGCCTTTCTTTTGGAGTTGGCCGAAAGCAAAGGCTTCCTCCATCGGGTCAACATCCTGACGTTGCAGGTTCTCGGTGATCATCGCGTCGAAGGCCTCTTCATCGGACATCTCTTTCACGATGGCCATTATCTCGTCCCAGGGATTGAACGGCACGTTATTGTGTTCCGTTTCCTCAAAGAGGATACTGTAAGCACGATAGCGGCGCTCTCCGCAGACAATCTCATATTCGGTGTTGTCTGCTACCGGGCGCACCGTGATAGGCTGGAGAAGTCCCTGCTGCCGGATATTCTCCGACAACTCCTTCAACGCCACCTCGTCGAATGTTTTGCGAGGGTTCATCGGTGACGGATGCACCGATGCGAGTTTTAAGGATTTTACTTCCATAGTTGGTTTTATTGGTTTGACTTTTAGTTGATTGTACTGTAAAGTTAGTCACCGTGAACGGATTTTGCAAACAGAATAGCCACCATTTTTACACCATTTTACCATGAGTAGGAGGTGCCATTGAATGCCCATTCAACTCGCCGGTAATTGAAGTATCCGCGCCGGGCGGTTTCTTCAAACATTGCCAAGTCATGTACCGGTAGTATCGCAGGGGTGAAACCGTTCAGCGTTGTGTACTTGGGGATATTGAATCGGGCGCGGATTAGCTTTATCGACTCTTCATCCTTAGTGTTCCAATGGATTACTATTTTTTCGCCTTTCAGGTCGGAATGAGTCATTTTCAAAAACTATTGAAGTTAATATCTCCTTGAATCGGTCACATACCCTGGGACCGTACTTATTCTTCAGATCATCGGTTTCAAGGTTGGTGGTGACGATGGTCATATATTGCTTTTCGTAACGATCTTCGAGAATGTCAATGACGGGAGTGTGTATCATTCCGTACACCATGACTTCGCGGGGTTCTTCTCCAAGGTCGTCTATTATCATCATCGGCTCGTTAAACAGTCGCTGGTATTCATCGTACTGTTCTTTGAACTTCTCACTGGCAGAGCATAACCGGCAAATCTCCTTTGCTCGGATTAATCTCATTCGCATACGGTTGGAGTACCCATTTTCTCGCTCGGTCAAAAATCCGATGAGGTGTGCTATGGCCTTTGCAAGCGTGGTTTTGCCGTTGCCATACAGGCCACAAAGCATAAGTCCGGGCGTTCCATGTGAATTAATCAGCCATTTGGCGGCTGAAAGGATATGGGTGCGAGTGTCATCGTCAAGCCTGAACTTGCCTCCGCGATATTCGACTTCGGCTTTCATTGCGGCGCAGATTGCATTTGCCGCGTCAGCCTCAGGAATTTCAAGGCTAAAACGTTCCCTTAAAACCTTTTCGCGATTTAGCACCTGACTCAGAGCCTCGACGTTCTGAAAATTTATCAGTTTTTCCAGTTTCATCTGCTGTTTGTGTATCTGTTTTTGGTTTCTTCTTATGCTCGAGTATCCAAAGATTGGCTCTGCTATCCCATCGGGAGACCTTTGCGCCAGAACTTGTGTGCCACCCCAAAGAAGTGAAATGGTTGTAGAAGATTTCAGCTTCATGCTCCCAGTCATCAAGCAGCTCGTCGGCTCCTTGTGAGAGAAAATACGCCTTGACCTCCTCGAAAGTCGGCGGCGGTGGTTCCGGCGTTTTGGGTTTCGGAGATGACTTGCGCTTCTTGGCCGCTTTTTTCTCTTCCTCGGCAAAAAGACTTTCGGGTTCTATGCGTTGAGGTGCGCCACGTGTTGCGACAGCAACACTATTGTCTTTAGTCTTATGTCTTCTTTCTTCTATATATAAGGTGGATTTCGCATTTGTGTTAACCGTTGTGTTAAGTGTTGTGTCAACCGTTGTGTCAAGTGTTGTGTTAACCATTGTGTCCACTGACTGAACACAAATTTTCTCATTGAGCGTAGAATCTGTGATTTTAACTCCAGTCATCCTATATATAGCCTTACCGCTTCCGAGTCCTTTTGCAAAGTCGATGAACCCACGTTGTTTGAGCTTATTTCTGAGTGCCGCAATCGTTGTACGAGAGATCCCAAGGGTCAACTCCAAATCCCTCGTCTTTAATTCAAATGGGTTAATCCAGCGCCGAATGTTGCACTGATGTAGCAAGTAGAAGTACATCGCGGCCTCATTGCTTGAGCATGGATTGAACCTCGTAGAATCCCAAAAATTATTTAGCAACTCAATGTATGTCATCGGTAAAGTGGGTACTTGTTTAGAGCATCTTCAATATATGGCGCAGGCGATACCCGGAGGTATCGGCACACGGCGGTTATGAACTCTATTATACCGTGGCAAACGACATATACGCTGCCGTTTCGCTCTACTAATTCTTGCCACGATTTCTGATCGTCGGACTGGGTGCCGGCGCGGGAACCTTTACGCTTGGGAACTTTCATCTCAATGCAGAGGCTCGCCTTGCCGCCCGATGGGAATAAGAGAATAAGGTCGGCCACTCCTTTGACCTGACCCTCATAGACCATAGTTGCCCCGGCACGGCCGCCACGCCATCCTCCATTAGGAACAGAGAAAAGCAGACGGCCTACCTTGGGGAATGTCATGCGGAACCAGCAGACGCAAGTGTGCTGTATTTTGGCTTCCGAATAGTCCTTCTCAGCTTCTAAGATTTCTTTTTCTGTCATGGTTTGGGGTGTTCTGTGTGCCGGTCGCACTCGTTCAACTGTTTTACAATCTGCTTGACCCGATCTAAGTTGCCATCCCGATTGTCAAATACGGCAATACTCTCAAGCTGCGGCCCGAACAATCCGATACCGTTTTTGAGGATGTAGATTTTCTCGCCGATTATTTTATGTCGGAACGCTCGTTTCATAACTCATCTCGGAACAGGTTCATGGTGATGTTGACAATATCCTCCTCTATCTGAGTTGTGGTGCCGGTCACTCCGTTGGCGATGTCCTTCTTGGTCTGAATGATTTTATACATCTTCTCGTCGATGGTCTTGTCGCCAAGGAAGTAATAGCAGTTGACCGCATTTTTCTGACCGTTACGGTGGGCGCGGTCCTCGGCTTGCTCACAGTCGCTGTAAGTCCAAGGGAACTCGATAAAGCCTACACGGCTGGCGGCAGTCAGAGTCAGGCCGGTACCGCCGGAGCGATAGTTGAGGATAATGAGTTTGCAGTCGGGGTCGTTCTGGAATTTATCGACGGCCGCCTGCTTCTGAGTGGTGTTCTCGCTGCCAGTCACGCAGACGGCATCGGGGAACTCTTGTTTGAGAGCCGCCACAACATCCTTCAGGAAAGCGAACATGATCAACTTCTCTCCCCCGTCTATGATGTCGTGGATAAAGTCAGACACGGCCTTGATTTTGCCGTGAGCTGCTATCTGTTTGAGGATGCCGATTTGCACCATCACCTGACCGCGCATGGCTCTCATCAGCTTGTCATCAGAGGCGTTCTTGTACTGCCTAAGATAGCCGAGTAGGTTCTTCTCTGCATCTGTGTACTCCTTGCGGTTTGTGATGTCGCAGGTGATATACTGGCGCGTCTTGTCAGGAAGCTGCGTCAATACCTTCTGTTTCTCACGCCTGAAGAAGCAACACATCCACAGACGGTAATTCAATTCTCTCAGATTGGAGGATTGTTTAGGGCCGTCGCAGAACCGAGCCATAAATTGCTTGTAGCCGCCGAAGTCCTCAAGACGGTCAAGGATTTTGAGCTGCTGCACGAGGTCGGTATTGTTGTTTACTACCGGGGTGCCGGTCAGCTCAAATATCCACTTCTTACCCTTGCAGATACCCTCGACATATTTGGCCTGCTGAGTCTTGCTACATTTGCACTTGTGGCTCTCGTCAATGATGATGCACTTAAAGAGATTGATGCGCTCGTCAAAGTGAATGGAACGGAGACTGATGCGCTTGGTGGCCGTAACCTTAGTAACGAAGAACTTTTTGAGGCTCTCGTAGTTTGTTATGAACACTGGGCATATAGACTCACCGTCCGGCTTCCTCAATTCATAGAAGCGGTGCCAGTCGGCTTTATTGTGGTCATCGAGAATGATTGCATCAATTCCGGCGAACTTCTTGAACTCGCGCTGCCAGTTTACTTTCAGAGCTGCCGGACAGATGACAAGTACAGGGAAGGTGTCGCCATACGTGGACGCCTCGTTGTGCGCCTTGACAACCGTGCAAATGGCTTGGAGCGTTTTGCCAAGTCCGGGCTGATCGCCAAAGATGCAACGCTGATGGTCCAAAGCATAGCGGACACCCTCCAACTGATACTCATAAGGGTTCAGGAGCATATAATGGTCGCCGACGAACGGTTTCATCGGCGGTATCTCGAAGATGACATCACTTGCTTCCTTACGCCTCTGAACAGACATACAGTAGCGGTTCTTGACGGCCCACCCTGCGAAAGCCTCAACATACCACCGAGCATCAAAGCCCGGCGGATAGAACGGACTCTCCTTGCTGACAATCCAAACGCGGTCGCCGTTATCCCATCGTGGGCGGCTGGGTATGCGCTTGATGACCTCAATGAGGCGAGGGTTGTAGTCAAAGGAGAGACGGAATGTGCCGGGTGTCTCGGTAACGTATATTGGGTTCATGTCTTATGCAGGTATCTCCTCAGGAATAGCTACATCGACTGTGGCTCCGGCCTCGCCGAATGGGTCTTCCGTATTGCCGGATGTGTCGTCCTGATTGAAGTCCAGCACGCCGTCGGTGTCATACTTGCGGTCAAGGATATACTGCTCGACCTCGTAGAGAAATGCCTGCACGGCCATGTCGAACTCATCGCCGTGGTCCAGAGACTCGTCGCCGAGGTCAACGCCGGGAGAGCATAGGTTCAGTACCTTTCGCGTCATGAGGATACGCTTGCCGCTCATCACGATGAACGGTGCGGAGTCATCGCCGCCCTTGCTCACTGCCGACACTGAAATCTGCTTGAGCAATTCATTGTTGGACTCTCCGTTGAGGTCAGACCAATTTATAGAGTCTGCCTCCTTCTGCTCTGTCAGTGCCGCGAAGAATGGCACCAACTCCTGAAGGCGACTACGCAGGTCGGCATGGGCGCGGTGATTGCCTTTGATGGTAATCTCGTTGCCGTCCTGGTCGATGTAAGTCGCCTCAACACTGCCGCCCTTGGTAAGTTTGGCTTTCTTGATTTTTAATTCCATTGTGATTGTTTTGAGGTGAAAAAATATCGGACGGCATTTGGCGCCGCCCGATTTATCGGTTCTTGTATTCGTTAATGAAGTCTTGGTAATGCCTGTCCGCCGGCAATGGGAGGTTTATCCCGAACTCCGTGGCGGCATCGGCTTGTATCTTGTTGAGGTAGTCGGTCATCTGGAGCGTGTTCAGGTCGGTAGTGCTGCCTATCACATGAACCCATCGGCCTCTGACAACTACATCACGTCCAAGGAACTTCGCCTTGTAATAGTCGTGGATGTCATCTTTCGGGGTCCCGGTCGCTTCTTCCATGCACTTGAACCACATCCACATCAGCGAGTTCTGCGGAATAGTCCGTGGCTGTGTCTTACGGACTATCTTGACCGTGTAGGTGCCGTTCTGGAGAAGTGAGCAGAGGTAGTCAAAGGACTTATCCATGCTCACCTCTCCGTTACACTTGGTGAGAGTGGCTTCAGGCATTGGTCTCGAATGGCAGGCCGCTCACGCCGAGATTTTGTGGCGCACCGCCACCGGCAGGATATTGACCGGGGAATGGCGCGGCTTGCGGGGCGGCAGGTTGCGGATATGACGGCTGTTGCGGATAGGCAGGTTGCTGAGGGTAACTCGGCTGTTGAGCGTAGCCCTGCTGAGGATAGGAGGGCTGTTGAGGATAAGCACCATATCCGGGCGCGGGCGCAGGCTGGGGCGCATATCCTTGCTGAGGCTGTTGGCTGTAACACTGCTGAGGCTGTTCCTGATAGGGAGTAATGCCGAGGCCCTTGATAGACGTGAACACTCGGCCGTTGTACTCTCGGCCATTGACGCAGGCATCGACGTTGACACGTTGGCCCGGCTGGAAATTGTCAAGGAGGCTCATCTTATCGCCGGTGAACTCCACTAATACATAGTTGGGGTGTACTACGCTATCGCGGTCGGCCCACGAGTCGTCTATGATAAGCTCTCGCTTTCTGAAGGGATCGCCTCCGTTTTTGGAGGGTATCTCTTGCACTTGGGAGATTGAATAAATGATTGCACCTCCCGGAATTTGTAATTTAATCATCGCTGTTATCTTTTAGTTTTATTGAGAATGAGCCTTTGACTGGCTTCTTTGTGAAGTATTGGGCGGCCAGTTCGGGATGTTCCTTCTCGAACTTCTTGGTGTCGAATGTACGACGCTCCGTGTCCGCTCCGAGAGTTGTCTTGAACAGGCCGCTATCCCAACTTCTGAGACCTCGCTTCTCCATCGCTTCTCTCATTAATGGCTTCACTCGGTCAAGTTCGGAGTCTATGTGCTGTTTCTGCTTGAGCAGCTTCGTCACATAGGCTATCATGTCTTCCGGCATGATGCTCTCGGCGTCGGCTGTGGGCCGCTGTCCGAGTTGAGGGTGCAGAAGTTTGCGGTCGGGATGTTCATAGACGATAGAGCCGTCAAAGGACTCATACCACACCGCTTTCAGCAGTTCAAGAACGAGTTCGTCGGGCTTGCGGTCGATTACCCAAAATGCGTCCTCGTCTTTACGGAGCCAGTTGGCGCACAGACCTTCAACTTTGAGTCCGGGGTTCTGTCTCTCGAACAACACAGCATACACGGAGAGTTGCCATGAGAGATATTCTTTCAGACCGTCCGCATGATTGGCGAAGTAGTTAGGCAATCCGTAGCCGTCAAGCGGATAGTAGTTGAGGTTGTTGGTCTTGGTGTCGGCCAACCAAATGCCGCCGGTGCTCTCGCGGATCCATACGTTGTCTATCTGAGAGGCGTATTGGAAATTGTCGCTGACTGTGTACTCGTTGGCAAGAGGAATGAAACCCTGACGGTGGCGGATGTAATTTTCAAGTTCGCGGCTCACGTCCCAATCTTCATCGCCGAAGCTGTTGGGGTATGTGGTTTCCTTGATGCCGAGGTCATCATACAGCTCAATGGCTTTGTGGACGGATGAACCATACTGGCCGGCCCTGGGGATTGCCGTGTTCTTTACGAAGTCGCTTGCATCAGGATAGACACCCAATTCAAGGACTGAATGAATGAGTCCGGTGATGCCCATCAGTCTCTTATCGCCGAGGGCATACCGGTGGAGCTCCTCGTTGAACTCCACCGGGCTTTTAATCAATTCTATGCTCATTTAGCAGGATTTTGGATCGAGTGGGATTTCGCACTTACGGCCTGATAGAACTCGGTGCCTTTGGTGCAGAGGGCCGGAACTGCTTTGCTCCATTTCTGCCACAGAGCGTTGATATGCTCTGCCGTAGTACATCGGCCAAGTTCCTCAAGAGCCTCTTTGAGTTGGGCGCCGGTGAACGTTGCGGCAGGTTGCTGTGAGTGCTGGCCTCGGTCCTTGAACTCGGCCTGATTGCCGCAGGCGAGGTTGGCATCATCGTCGGTGTCGGCCACGATGCCGAGAATAGCGCAGTAGGAGTAACGCTTCAGGTAGGTAATGGCGGAGCCATAAGCCTGATAGTCGGATGTCTGATTGGGGAGCAACAGTTCGCTCTTGAACCACTGGCCGCTCTTGTGCGAGAGGATGGTTACGAGCTTGCCCTCGCTGATGAGCTGGCAGACGGAGAGACCGTTGGCTTTGAGAGCCGGGGTGGCGGCTTTCACACACGCGCAGAGGTCTGCGTACTTGAATGAGTAGGAACCGCCGGTCTTGGTCTTGACCTTGACCTCTTTTTCGAGTTTGGGCTGCTCGACACTGCCCTGAAAGGCAGAGAGAGCAGCGCTGATTTCGTTGATGTTCTCGCTCATGTAGGAGACGAGTTTGGGAGTTGTTTCTTCCATTTTGAATGGGTTTTATTGGTTTGACTTATATTTCATTTCACCTGTAAAGTTAAGGCAGATTGACGAGAGGTGCAAACAGATTAAACACCATTTTATCAAGATTTTACACCTTAACATTTACTGACATTTGACTCCGAGACGAGGGGCGTAGAAGTTGAAATTCCTACGCTCCACATCGGCATCTTCGGGATACCATTCGGCGCGGGCAAGCCACTCTTCATAGCACTTCTTACAGTACCAATGATTGAGGACGGCGATATAGCAACCTTTGTCCGAAGGGAGGCAGGGACGATCGCACCAGTCGCAGATGCAGATGTCGGAGCCGACGGCATCCATCAGTTCACCGGCGGTACATTCGATGACGAGAAATTTGCCTGCTTCAATTTGTTTAGCCATTTTGTCTGACGTATTTAAGAATTATGTTTGACAATCTGATTACTTTGCGGCACAACTCCTCATCGAACATTCCGATGTGAGTCTGCTCCTTTGGCAATCGGAAAGCGGTTGACAAAACCTCGTAGGCCGCAGTCCGTGGCAGATAGCCCTCTTTCCAAATTGGGTCAAAAGCCTCATGTGCCTGATGCTTCAGTTGTCGGAGTTCCTTATTGGCAACTCGACCGAGGGCTTTGTCTGAATTCTTGTGGCATCCGACCCATGCGCCGCAAGGCTCACAGATGTAGCACTTGGTTCCATAGGAGCGCCCGTAGATTTCCGTATCGTCAACGAGTTTAGTTGGATTTCCACAATACGGGCAGCTCCAGCCGAGTAAAACAAGCGGATCATCTTTCAATGTCATTTTTAATGTTGTCTATCGCGGCGTTGAGCGCTTCCTGAAACTCGTCGAGGTGTTCAGGGTGCAGGAAGATACGCTGCCGTTTCTTTGGGCCTTTCGACTTGTCGGTCGGAATTTCCGATATGGCAATATAAGGAGAGCCCTTGCTGTCCTTGTGGGTGTCTATGTAGTAGACGCGAGTCCCACCGCTGACACGCTTTGAGAATGTCGGTTTATCCATTTTGATGATGTGTTGATGATGTTGTTGAGAGAGCAGGAGTCGAACCTGCTTGTAGGTTATTCAGCGGCCGCCATTATTTGCCTACACCCTGTTCAACCAGGGTTGCACTCACCGATTGCAAGTCTCTCATGTGAAAAACCGGACTATCTTCACAGACTATCCGGCGTTAATGATATTATTCTAATTGGGTGGAGGAACGGACAGGAGTCGAACCTGCGAAGCGTTACCGCATCGCGGCAATGGTCTGCCGCGTCACCTTGGCCACTTGGTTGTACCGTTCCAGATTAGCCGGAATAACCCGTCCGGCCATCGGGATTGATTGATTGACGCTGTAAGCCCTCACGGGCGTTTTCAAAGGCATCACTATGTGGTTAATAACAGCGACCCTCTCGGGCTAATATATCGTTATCTTTTTTTCTTCCTGGTATTCCGACAATGCCTCAAAACCTGAGCTGCGTTGCAGAACCATTTGCCGTTCTGCGCCTCGGTCGGCTTAGTGGCTTCTATCTTTCCGGCGGCGATAAGGTCTGTGAGCTTCTTTTCGCCTCCGACAATGTGCATGGCATCCTTCTTGCCGAATGTAAAGTCTGACATTATCGTGAGTATATTCTCCAATAAAATAGCCGAGGGATCTACGGCATTGATTTGACCTCTTCCCATAGGCTCTACTTTACTCTTGCGACATAGACACATCTATCTTCCATGTCGGTGCTTGTTATCCACTTTTTACCGAATTTAGCACGCTCGTTAAGCATGGAGGCACTTGGCGTGTTCCGGACGGTATTCGGATTGTAGATGTCCATCGGAAATGCGATGGCCTCACCTATCTTCAAATTGCGGAACTCTTCCGCAACGCCTCCGCTGGCGATTCTTATTGTATTCTCCATAATTTGTTGTTGAGATTAATTGGGAACGGTAGTCGGCTTTGCTCCGACGACCTTCAGGAGTATTCCTGACGCTCTACTGACTGAGCTATACCGTTCTTGGGTGATAAATCACCTGATTTTGTTATCTTTGTGGTGCCAAACAAAAAATAACAATATGAGAAATTCAAGAACCGGGTCTCCACCACCTGAAAAATGGGAGGTGGAGGACATCATAGCCCATTTAAGCTGTGATGAAACAACAGCAAGTGAAATCATGAAAGAATGTAGAAGCCGACATGGAATTAAAGATTATGGTGCGATTGAAAAGCATCTGATACTTGACTTTATTAATGAGAAGCAGCGTAGTGAGCGAGAGCGTGAAGCACGCTACAACGCCGATATTGCGACTGCTCGTCAAGTGGCCGTTCTGGAAGAGCAAGTTAAGACTCTTCAAAAAATATGTGATTCCTCATCGGCTGACGCTCGAAAGGCTCGCACTCAATCTCTAATTGCCAACTTCATATCCGGGATTTCCATTGCGATTGCCATACTCGCTTTGGTCCTCAAATTGTATTGATATTATTACCGGTCCATTTGCCACGGGCGGACACGACTCAACCCGCCATCCGTCATTGTTCGGCATAAGCTCGGATGGTTCTTTCTTACCGTAGCACCGACCCGTCTCAAAGTGCCTTTCGCCTCTCGGCATACTCGGCGGCTTCTTTATCGGCTACTACTCATCGCTGACTTTCCCGGCGGTCTCCCGTCCGGCAGTCTCAGCGGAATCTACAATACGTCAAGGTACTCTTCTTTGGTTGTGGGAGCGGCAGGACTCGAACCTGCAACCACTCGTTTAGTTTGCGAGCCTCTATCCGATTGAGGTTATCTACACTCCCGTTTTCAACCCCTTTCGGGGCCGGGGCTCTCTTGCCCCTCGGCATTGCTCACTCTTGAGCGCCGTTATTGGTTGGTTTGACTTGGCGGAGGTTACTTCTCAGGGAAGATTGAGTTCACAAGTACCGCTATCGCCTGAATTTGGCTCTTGACCCTATTGGTCTTTTCAGTGGTTTCATAGTACCATTTCTGATACATGTCGCGGTCCTTCTTTGCTGAGTCACACTGCTTGGTGATGCTCTCAAGGACACTTTCGTGGGCCTCAATCATGGATTGCTTCTCGCCAATCATGCGGTAGATGATTTTGCGGAGGGTGTCAGCGTCGGTGGTCTCGCTGTCAATCACATCGCGGAGGTTGTCATCATCAACCTCAATCTGATTGATGTGGAAGTCGAGGCCGTTGTCGTCGATGAATTTGCCGACTTCCTTGGTGGCGTTCTCGGAGATTACGATGGTGAGGAGTCCGGGGTGCAGGGTTACGGTCGCAGGGATTGTGGATGCGTAGGCGGCGAGGCTGTTGTAAGAAGCCTCGTTGATGGCCTTGTACTGGTAGGAGGTTGTTAATTCCATTGTGATTTGGTTTTATTGGTTTGACTTGGGGTTAGAGGGTGAACACTTTCACCTTGTAGTATTTCATCTCGGGGACACGTATTGCGTAGCAGGTTCCGTCCTTGAACTCGATTTTGTTGCCAGCCTTGCAGATTATGGGATTCTCGGCTGTGGCAAGTGCCATTACTTCAGATTCCGTCATAGTTGATGTTGATTTATTGGTTTGACTTGGGAGGATTATGCTTCAAAGAAGCGGGCAACATAGCCATCGAGTGTTACAGCTACTGCCGCCTGAGCGACAGAGATGGTTGAGCCATCATCAAGGTTGCCCTTGGAGTGCTGATAGTAGGCATGGTAACGGATGAGGTTCTCAGCCTTCTTAATGTCTCGCTCCATTACCACAGCCTTGATGCGGTAGAGGTAGTCGATGACAAAGGCGTTGAGGCCGTAGCGAAGATTTGCCTCTTTGAACTCTTCGGGGGTTGCGTTTAATTTTTCGAGAGTATGCATGGCTGAATTAGCCACGTTCTCATGTTTTGCGATGTCCTGACTGATAGCGTCGAGGAGTGCATTGATTTTGGTCGCTGTTGTGTCCATATTGAGTTGAATTAATTAGTCCGAGATTTCGTCAAGAGTTTCAGTGGTAACATACCACTCGTAGCGGCATTCGCTCAACTGCTCGTCGGTGAGGGAGCAACAATGCTTAGTGGCGTAGAAAAAGAGAGCTTGGATATGCTTTCCGTTTTCGCCCTCGATGGTGCCAAAGGAGCGGTCGCGCTTCTTGAAGCCGAGTTTCTTAATCTCGCTCCACGGAGCCAGGAGAGCCGGACGATGGCCACCCCAAATGGGAGCGCTGATTTCTTTTCCGTTGATTTTCGCTGTCATAGCTTGTCGTTTTATTTCGGTTTTGTCGCTGTTATCTCAATCAAAATCGTTACCTTTGCGGTATTGATTGATTGATGCTGCAAAGTTAATCCAAATGGATTTATGATGCAAGCATTGGTGTCTCCATTTGGATTAATTTTAACAAAGTTTAACAAAGAGCAGTATGGACGCGCTTCAACGACTCAAAGAAGTATTGGCATATTCGGGCCTCTCGGTCAGAGCTTTTGCCATCAAATGTGGTGTTAGCCAGCCAACATTGGACAAACAATTTAAGGGATTGCGAGGGGTCAGTATCGAAACAATGATGAGCGTACTCTATGCGTTTCCTGAAATTTCGGCAGAATGGCTTATGCGTGGTAACGGTGACATGATTATAAAGGCGCAACCAAACTCGGCAGAATTGGAGCGCATCAATAAGCTCGTTGACACTATAGCAACGCTCCAGGAGACAATCAACCTGAAAAACGAAACAATCGCGACCCTCTCAGAGCGCAACAAACAACTTGAAGCACAACTCTCAACGAAATAAATATGAACAAGCTACTAAAACTCTCGGCATTCATCATAGTGCTTATACTCTCGGCGTGCTCTTCAGATGATGAGCCGGAACCGGAATACACTGGCCCGTGGGAGATTGTATATGATGAATCATATTATGGCCTCCACAATGATAGCCAAGACTTTCGCGAATGGTTCATCAACCACTCTCAATATCTTGAAGCGGCACAATTACAAAAATTGAATGGTGCCACCTGGACAATTACTGACAAGGATTTCAGATTGTCAGACTATGATGAATGGTATTCAGGAAGAATCAGATGGTATCAGATAGTTGACAATAGTTCTGAACAAGATATAATTGACTTGGTGGAGACATTCAACTCATTTACTATTGAAGATAGAAAGAATAATACGCACGATTCATTTAAGGCTCAATATCGGAGATATGAGAGACATCAATAAATAGTAAAAAAGTTTCCGCAAAATTGTCGGAGCGGAAATTCAAACCCTCCGAAATTCAAGAAATACAGGCAGCTACAAGGATATTCCGCAAATTTTAAGTATGTTTGCATATGCATCTCGGCAGAGCAGGCCCAATCAAGTATGGATGCTTTGCGCTCGATTTGCACTGTCTTATGGTGAAAAATAAGGATATGGGAGAAACTGCGATATCATTGGTGGAGTTCAATCGGCGCATCGGCGGCTTGCTGCACGATGCGTCGGTGCAGCGGTGCTGGGTTGTGGCTGAGACAAGCGACGTGCGTCAGAGCGGCGGTCACTGCTATCTTGAGTTGGTGCAGAAGGATGCACAGACGGGGCAGACGCTTGCCCGTATGCGTGGCATTGTCTGGGCGAGTGTGTATGCCCGTCTGCGTTGTGAGTTTGAGAGAGCCACGGGGCAGTCGTTTGCGTCGGGAATGAATGTGATGGTTGAGGTCAGTGCCAATTTCCATGAGCAGTACGGGCTGTCGGTAGTGATAACCAGCATCAATCCCACTTATACGCTCGGCGACATGGCCCGTCAGCGACTGGAGATACTCAACCGGCTGAGGAGCGAGGGCATAATTGATATGAACAAGCAGTTGCCGTGGGCCGACGTCGCTCAGCGTGTCGCTGTGATTTCTGCCGCTGGCGCTGCTGGATATGGCGATTTTATGAATCAGCTTCACAACAACCCGTCGGGCATCAAGTTCTACACGTGTCTTTTCCCGGCGGTGATGCAGGGGCAGAGCACGGTGACATCGGTCATCGCCGCTTTGGAGCGCATCAACGACTATGCCGATCTTTTCGACTGTGTGGTGATAATCCGTGGTGGCGGCTCGACGAGCGATTTGAATTCGTTCGACAACTATGACCTTGCTGCCAACGTAGCGCAGTTTCCGTTGCCGGTGATATGCGGCATCGGGCACGACCGCGACAATACGGTGGTCGACTCGGTGGCGTCGGTGAGGGTGAAGACGCCCACGGCTGCCGCAGAATGGCTGCTCGACCGAGCGCAGTCGGCTCTCGACCATGTCAACGCACTCACAGATATGGTGGTCGACTCTGCCACGCAGATGCTTTCGGGCGCGCGTCAGCAGCTGGCATATTTCACAAGCGGCATTCCGTTGATGGCCGACAACATCGTGGTGCGCCACCGCGCACGTCTGCAGCAGATTGCCGCGGCGATACCTGTTGTGGCGGCACGGCGCATCGACGGCGCTGGCAAGGATTTGGCGTTTGCCTCACAACGGGTGGCAATGGCGGCACGGCAGTGTGTGGCTAACGTGCGGCAGCGCGTGACGGGGCTTGAGAAGCAGGTCGAGCTGCTGTCGCCCGACCGCGTGTTGCGCCGTGGCTATTCGCTGACGCTTCGCGACGGACATGTGGTCACCTCTGCCTCGTCGCTCCGTGCCGGCGACAGTCTCGTCACCCGCTTTGCCGACGGCGAGCGAACGTCGGTGGTGGAGTGAGGTTCTTGAAGAAAAAAGTTGATTGTAAATGGATTAAATATAATGCCTGTCTCTTATACACATCTCCGAGCCCACGAGACGCGTAGTAATCTC
>ERZ1027188.26-NODE-26-length-70120-cov-19.837751_pt1 | contig 70120 bp, 65 predicted proteins | sample MGYA00519273_ERZ1027188 | MGnify/ENA primary metagenome ERZ1027188 (study PRJEB26926, sample SAMN06164623) | human gut metagenome | biome: ENVO:00009003; feature: ENVO:2100002; material: ENVO:00002003 | host: Homo sapiens | place: USA | collected 2012 ... | reverse complement strand
GATTATTAAGCCTGAAACCCCCTCAGATTTTTGCACTTCTATTGAGAACTTGCCAATGCCTACCAGACGTATTTCAAGGACCGCTCTCTCTTCTACTCCACTTTCCCTATCTGCGAGCAGGCACCAAAGGGGAGTGAATGGGATTTCAAGCTCAATCATGTCTATACTGTTGCGCTGCTCAACTTCAACATGAATGAGGATGCCTTCGACAAGGAGAAAATCCGCCATCATGTACAGTTGTGCGATACCGCTACCCACAAGATTTTCTACGATAAGCTGGAGTTTATCTATGTAGAGATTGCCAAGTTCAATAAGACCTTAGGAGAACTGGAGACTCTCTACGAGAAGTGGCTCTATGCCTTGAAGAACCTCTATAAGCTTACCCAGCGTCCGAAGGAGTTGTGCGACAAGGTTTTCGACCGTCTCTTTGAGGAAGCCGAAATAGCCAAGTTTACTCCACAGGAAATGAGGGAGTATGAAGCAAGTAAGATGGCATACCGGGATATCAAGAACTCCATTGATACGGCTAAGCAAGAAGGACTTGCTGAGGGTATGGAATTAGGTGTGGAAAAAGGCAAGAACCAAAAAGCCCTGGATATTGCCAAGAATATGCTGGCAGATGGTGTTGACATCAATCTGATCATGAAGTATTCCGGACTAACCCTGGAACAACTCGATAAATTGAAATAAGATAATATCTCAGAGGTAAAACATAACAAAAATATACCCCAACCTACTTACTCTAGCGGGTTGGGGAATTTTGTTCCAGTATAAAATGTGACAATAGCATGGTACCGATACTGCGCTATCGTCAGCTAAATTAACGTTGCATATACAAAATGAGCCGATAAATGAGCCGATAAATGAGCCTGTAAATGAATGTTTTAATTCACTCATGTTTACATTGTTGTTTGCCATTATTCTATATCATTGTTATCAGTTTTTGGGGACACGTCCCCAAAATTCCTATTATAAGTGAGACAGCGTCTCACCTTTTCATAATTTGCGGAACATTGTCTCACATTTTACAATTCTTCTACATTCACATTAATCCCTAAGATACGCAGTTTTCTTCAACGTGACTTCAAGCTATACCTCATGATGTTGGTGGCAACAGGCATGGAGTGCGAGCCTTTCTTAGAAAACAAAGACGAGCTTTATACCCAGGATGACTGCTACCCTTTCATCTTTACAAACATCAAAGGTCCAATCCTTGTTAAGGAGGAAGATATGGATGCTTATATCAGAAGCCATGAAGATGACTTCATCGGTCAAGCCGAAGAATCCGTGCCAATCAAATCCTGCAGAAGATTATTTGAATTATTCGACATAGATACCGACTGGTTGGATAGGTAGTGTAATTTAAACTATGTCAAGTTTTAAAATACACTACCCTATCCTATACAATTTAGCGCAGCTCTCGATTACAACGCTATTATCAGTATATACTATAACTCATCAGGGGCCTCGTCAGAAGAAACACTAGAAGTTTTCTCTCCACTGTTCGCTTCCCCCAAAGAATCAGCTTCGTCATCAGACATCATGTCGCTACTCCAAGTCATACCTACTTCAGGTTCCTCTGGTAGAAAGGACAGGAATAATTTTAAGAATGCATCATTGTTATAAAAATAATTTGGATTTTCATCTAACAAATCTGCAATCTTCATAAACCCATAATTGGCATATTCCTCCATCGTTACAATCAGCTTGTCTACAACAGAGCGAGGAGTAGCTTTACCTTTATCTACTTCAAGTATATCTATATCTGTTTTAACAACCAAGGCTGCAAACATATACTGAACAATCTCATTATAAGACTTACGATTCTTTCTAGTTTCTTGGTTTCCCCAATACATAATAGGCTGTCCCAAACCTTTAAGTTTCAGCTTATCCTCGGTTAATGGTATACGCTTATCACTGTATAAACCTATGAAAAAGGCAATAATATAAGCCTCATAACCTGCTCCTAGTATTTTAGCCTTATCGGCAGAATACTGAGTCGTACCTTTGCCATAATCACAAAACTGTCTGACTATAGTCTCATCATACTGTATCTCATATTGAGGATTTCTTTTTCCCCACAAAGCAAATATACTTTCTTTCATGATTCACGCTTATTTTATACGTTCAATATTAATACTTATCGTGGAAATATCATTGCTATCAAAATCGTCTACCTTTCTGATACGATATACAGAACACTTCAGATTCTGTAGCTTTTGCTCATTAAGTCGGCTCTTTCCTGTAACAGGATCTCTCTCCAATAAATCTTTAGTAACAATGATACACTGCTTATTGATACTATCAATAATATTATAGAAGAGATCCTCCTTGATTTCTCCAAAAGAAGAAGTAGGAGCATCAAAAATCAACGGATAGTCTTCCTCTCGCTTTCGGGTTGTTATATCAGATATGGCAAACAGGATAGACATATACATTGTTGTACGCAAGGCTCCATTTGGATCCATAATTCGCTCACCATTAGAAACCAAATAGATTCTTGCCTTATCGTCTTCACGAATATCTATCTTAACTTCGCCATGAAAGTCTCCAGAATTCAACTTATCTAGATAAACATTTGCATGCTCTGTCAAATCATCGATAAAATGGCGCAGATTATCCTCACGAGCTCCCTTGAAAGTTTTAAGAATAACAGCCATTACTTTATGAACTTTCTCATAAACCTTTCCCATTCCTGTCTTTGGCTTCAATTCTGAATATTCTTCCTCAAGAGTAGCAAGATCACCTTTATATTTTTCCAGTTCAGCTTTTAACTTAAAGATTTGCTCATCAGCACGTTTCTTTAATTCATAAAATCCTCTGACATTTTTGATATCAGTGTCCATTACAGACTCACTCATGTTTGCTTGAATAAAAAGATTTTTCTTGTCATTTTCAAGCTCATCAATTTGCTCATCTAATTTACGAACCTCTTCTTTTCTTGCAAGCTTAAACTGCATGGTATCACGGATAACCGTCTTCAGCTGAACAATTTCTCGCTCTTTGACACCTCCCAAGCTTGTACTTAATGCCTTCAATTCACTTAGGTAATTGAATGGGAACAAAGGCTTTTCTGCCTCTGTCATTTGTTCATCAATTTTCTGACGAGATTCATGCAGATGCTTAATATAATTTGCAAGCTTATTTTTCAAAAACTCCAATTCAGGACTTCCTTCTGGAGCCTCATGCCCACAAACCTTGCATCGATGATCCTTAATCATCTCTTCCAAGGCATCTTGTCCAGGAATATCCCAATCCAATTCCATCGGTACCTTCTCCATAGCTTTTTTAGCACCAATTAATTGTCCTCTTTCCTCAACATGAGCATCATGCAATCTTCTTCTCTTGCGACTAAAACCACCTATTTTACGCTGATACTCTACAATAATAGGATCAAATGCGCACAAAATCCACAAATCATCCAAAAGAGCATGATTATAATCAATTTTTGATCGATTATATGCAGTTGCTCTATCTTCTTTTAATTTAGCTAAACGATTCTTTATTTCCGTATAGCGAGCACGAAACTCTTCCGTTTTCTCTAAATCTTCCAAACGAACATCAAAATTTTCAGACTCTCTCTGCTGATCCTGTAAATCTTTTTTAGTATCAAAAATCAGTTGCTTAAGACGCTCAGAATTTGCATCAAGTTCGTCCGTTCTTTTCTTTGTTTTCTCATCAGACTTGAGTTCCTTCTTGTAAGCACGATCCGACTTTTCATCCAAAACAGTAACCAAATCAACATACTTGTCAAACTCTCTAATATCAGAGAATTTGGCAACCAATGCCTTCAATGCAGTATCATTTTCAAAAACATTAAGTTCGTTCTCACCTTTGAACAAGCAATATCTTCTCATATCAAAGTCAAAGCACTTGTCTAGAAGCTGTCTACCACCAACACGAGAACGCTCTGCACCTATACACTCATAACCAACAAAACTAAAATCATCTGTTTTTATCACACCATTTATGTTTGTAAAACGAAATGACTTCTCTACTATTTTGTCGCCATCATCATGCTGAAACACAATAGAGACAGAAACTCTATCATGCTCGTCCTCTCCTAATTCACGCTTACGTTTAGCTGAAATATTGGACGTTTTGACGTCCTCCGTACTAGTATTAAACAACCACTCCAATGCTTCAAAGAATGTTGTTTTACCATCTCCATTATCGCCAATAATGAGAGTCAAGCCATCCTTGAATTCAAATTCATTATTGCCATAATAGCTACGGAAATTATTTATAGAAACTTTCTTAATTATCATACATCAATATTATTAATTAAATAATTACTAACTTCATTGTAAACTTGGGTTTCCGTTTTTTTATCACCCATTATAATCATTGCAACAGTTTTTACTATAGCATTATCAGAGCATAAAGCATCCTCTATAGTTTCAAAATCCGTTGGATTATAATCCCCTAATGCAGCAAGACGTTCACTTGCCAATATAGATCTCATGATTCTGTCTTTGTTTGTTTCTTCCATATCAATTCTTTTAAATTTAATCACACATCAAAAATGGATAGACCATAATAATTAATGACATCTTCCAATTCTATTATACTATCACTACTGTTCTCTGACAGAAGAGCAAAGTTTTGGACACGTTTCAATTCGTTTTTCAACAAGTTTTGTTCTGTTTTAAAACTAGCCTGACTTTGATTTATCATCGGTGCTACTACTAAATCATGTATAACAGCAATATGCTTATCAGGATGAGTTCTCAATATACGCCCTCTTCTTTGGATGAATTGACGCGGATTTCCTGTACTAGAACAAAATATTGCCATTTCACTTCGTGGTACATCCACTCCTTCGTCCAAACATTTCATTGAGGTTAATACATCCAACTCTCCATTAGCAAACTGTCGGAGCATTTTGTTTCTGTCTTTTGAGGAAGCTGTAAATTCCCTTACCGTCACACGCTCAGAAATCTCAGAAATAATTTTAGTATATCTATCGATGAGATGTTCTGAGTCTTGTTCTACAATATTATCATTATTTACATGCTCATATTGCTCGTATTCAGGCTCGCCTCCTTCTGGAACATAAACCAACGTATACTTTAAATTACCCTTTTCTTGATAACGTTGACGAATAATTTGTTCAAAGGCTTTTTTCTTATTGGAAGCCTTATGAATAATACGTTTTCTCTTCAACAGCAAAGCAGTCAATATTGGATCATTTTTAAAGCTATCACCTTCTATCGTAAGATACTTTGCTATTTTTTCTGAAAGACTGCTATAAGCCATCATCTCCTCATCTGTCAATTCTACAAGATGAGGATAATAATAGTACCTACACAACACACCATTTTTAATGGCTTCTTCCATTGTATACTCAAAAGTATAATGTTCATGACCAACTCTAAAAAACTCTTCTATTATACGGTTTCCCTCAAAATCAAACTGTCGAGATGGAGTAGCAGACAATCCTATTCGCCTTAAAATATTAACATATGGCAATTTTTCCCTTAGCTGATTAGATCCCATATTATGAGCCTCATCCGCAATCAATAAAACTTGTTTTTTAGGAAGATTATTAAGCAAATCAAACATCTCTTTACGAACAAAAGAAGCATATGTAGAAATGATAATATAATTATTTTCATCAGCCTCATTTGCTAATTTTTCCATCATTGATATTTTGCTGACTTCAGCATACCAGTCCTTGTTTTTTGAACTTGCCAGTATAATGTGTTGAAAATGAAATTTCAAACATTCTTTTTTCCATTGTTCCACTAGCGTTATAGTCGGTACTAATATAATTGCCTTATAATACCCATTCCGCTTATAGATTTCTAACAAACAATTTAAGGATGTTATTGTTTTACCTGTACCAGTTGCCATAGCAAACAAGCCTTTTTGTTTGTTATTTTTCCAATTTTCAAATGCTTGAACTTGATATTCACGAGGTTTATCATATGGAAAATGCGGAGTTATTTTTACAATATGTGGATTCTCGCTAGCAATATAAACCTCTATAGCCTGCTCTACAACTCTTTGCATTCTTATCTTTGCTAAATCCTTTTCGGCTTCTAACAGTTCATCTATATCTGTATTTCTATAACAAGAAGCCACAGCTACAGACAACTGGTCTGGAGATAAATACTCAACATTCTTATGGTCATAATCCATAATAGCCTGAAAAGAATTGCGTTGAGATACAATTCTATTTTGAGTCATCAAATCCAAAGAATCACTTCTATCAATTTTTATTTCTTCGATATTATTAAAAAGTCCATTAATAGTAAAGTTAGCAGACCCTGTAAAAGAAGTTATGCTATCTCCATCACGAAACTGCCCCGACTTTGTATGTGCTATACCTACATTATTTTTAGGTTTAATGATTCGTATCTGTATTCTTTTTTCAGAAATCAGGTAAGCCAAACACTTAAAGAATTGCTCTTGATATTCATCAAAAGTCTTACGCAATTCTTCAAAATTAGTCAAGTCCATACAATCTATTATGCCACCTATTGTACCATTGACAATCGCTTCCTTATCTTTTTCCGATACAATCTGGTTGATGATAAGACGCATAACTCCGCCTTTTGCAATAAACGTAGCAAAGCCTTCTGCCAATACACTAATAGTGGCAGAACTGAAATAGCCCAGTTGCAGATCGAAACTGCAACTGTTCTTCAATCCATCATTAAAAAACCTTTCTGGAGAAAATTCTTCTCCAGGCATATAGGTTCCATCCTTAGCCCATTCTACATCTTTCAACATAGACGTCCCTCCGATTATATTCTAGTTATAAAGTCTTAAATAAAACAGTTGGCACAAACATATTCATCACCGAAGAGTTCGGCAAGACTAGTGCCTTTATTCTTATTTTTGTTTGTTTCCTGTCGCTTGATGATATCCAGTTTCACCTGGCGAATACGCTCTGGTTTTATCAAGTCTGCCAGACTCTCATTCTGAATCCAGGTATAACCATCCTTCTCAAACGACATTGCTTTTTTGTATAAGTCAGGATGCTGCTCATAGAGCCAAATCCATTCTATTTTCTGCTGGAAGAAACAGAAATAGCATCCGCTTCGGCTTCTACAATAGGTTCCCGTCTTACCATCCACCTCAAAAGGAATTTCCTCATAATAAGATGGTACTCCTACTCCACTATCCCTCAGCAGTCTGAAGATATCTTCCTTTACAAGCACCTCGTCGTTATCTATCAAAGGGAATGAATCCAGATGACCAACAGGATAATCCGTAGTCTTCAAGTATTCAAAGACGGCATGGTTAAACATCTTCACGTCTATATCCAACAATGCATTCAGCTTTTTGGAATAGTAGAATTGCTTGGTAATCGGTTTCTTCAACACATCTATCAAGTCTTCCTTCATCAATCCCTCAGGGCATAACTTATTGTAGATGTCAATAATCTGCTCCTGGTTTTCTTTGTGCAAAAACTTATTGATGACATCCACGCTCCAGATATTTCTTCTAAAAGGAAAGACAGACTGAATATTAGGTTTAGAAGACACATAACCGTCACGGTCTTCATCACCTCGAATACCAACATATGATACTGCATAGTCATCACCAACATATCTTTCAAACTCATCAAGTTTCATCTTCTTGGTACACCATCGAGCTTGTGGCGAAGGCAAGAATCCACCTGTAGCCTTCAGAAAATGCTCAAAGGGTGTAGGCTCAGGACTGTCTTCAGCAGCCCTAAGTCTTTTGATGTTTCCCAGATAAGCGCTCAATCTATCAATCAGCAATTCCGTCTCAGCCAATTCACAGCCTGTATCAGAATTATAATACTCAATCTTTAAGTTTGGGTATTTCTGCTTGAGATAGATGGCCAAAGCCGCACTATCCTTTCCGCCAGATATTCCTAAAATATTTCTTACTTTCATTTTGCTCTATTCATTTTACGGAAGAGGCTTTAACCCAACTTCTTATTCAATATTTTCAACAATGTACATACCGATACATTGTCATTTCCAATGCCATCAAGTAGCTTGTCGATGCTCTTTTCCAATTCCTCAGCCTTCTGCATCTCGCTTTCTGGCAATCTGAAAGTCTGAGAATGGATACTGCTGCCCTTCGTTGAAACCAAATCCAACGAATAAATCTCATCTGATTCATCCTCTGCCACCTTGGATATGTCAGAATATTTCTCACATTCATGGAAGAGCATAAGCAAACTGTCAATCAGTTTTTCTTCTTGATCGTCGCGCAATCGCTCTAATGGTTGCTCCAATGCCGTATAGCAAATAGACTGATACCACTCATTACGATTATCAAACTCAGCCATCACATGCTGATAGAATTCCTTTAGTCTATCTGTCAGGAGATATTCCTTAACATGAGCCAAACGCTTTCTGATCTCTACCACATATTCAGAATAATCGTATGACTCGATGCCCAATGTTTCCAACAAGCGACCTTCCACACGGTCTATCATATCAGAATAGCAAGAACGAAGTTCCTTGACTGCCCGATTAATGACATAACAGAACTCTTGTACTTTATCAGGATTCTGCAAAGCTTCCTTGTCGTAGCCCAGAGCCTCAGGCAAATCCTCAAAGAATGTCTTCTCCGGGTCCTTTGCCCTAGCCAGAGTATCACGGAATCTTACCGTCTGCTCATGGTTGAACTTACGGGTATGCTTGGCATAATCATTCAATCTCTTGTTATAGAAGAAAAAGAATGGCTTGATGGTTTCAATGAAATCATCGCTCTTGATACTTCCCATGGCTTCTACATTCAGGAACTTGCGGTACTGATTGAATATCTGCACCTTCACACCTGTCACGTCGAATGCCTTGACCAGATATTCTCCCGGATGCTTCTGCAATAACTCGAAGAACTCCATGTTGATATTTGGGATATATGCTCCATTGGTTCCATACAGAGAGAAATCCTGCTTCTTTATATATAAATAGGTGGGAATCCAGAAATCCAGGAATCCCTGCTTCAACTTATATGGTTTTGCTGACAACTTCTTAATCAGCTCAGAAATCTTACGAGGTTTGAAAGTCGTAGATTTCAGGAATTCCTCACATGCATCCCACAAAGGCATGATTCCTTCATTGGATGGCACATCAGCAAACTCTCCATTCACATGAAGTCCCGTACTCTTCAAGAGAGAATAATAGATGGTTTTCTCCGGTGGGAACTTGTCGCCAGGGAATCCTAAGTCCTGTTCATTGCTCTGGTTCAGCAATGCAGCCAGGTACTTACCTTTCGCACTAGAGATTGAACCACTCAACTTATGCTTGTTGAACAATTCATTGTTCATCACAGGAGTCTGAGAATAAATCTCATCGCATACCACTGACAGCAACTGGTTGAAGTCTCTTAAGGAGCAAACCTCTCTTTCCTCTCCCATGAAAATCCAAGTAACATCTCCATTATATGCAAACAAGCTATCACTGATAGATTTATTGAGAACCACTTTCTCATACTCCATCAGATTATTGATTTCGTTGATAGCAACCTTATCAGATTTATCTACCAACACCTTGCTCAATATATATTTGTACTTTTCTATCAGATAGAGGTGAGACACCAACTCGTCTGTATTTCTGAAACAAACAAAGATGATGGCATTCTCACTCTTTTCACTCAGCTCGCAAATCTCCTCCAACACTTTCTTACGGGAAGAGAAGATCAACTGAATATATCCATCAGTATCGCCAGTAGGAGTCTTGTCCACTCCTTCACCCAGCACTTCATACTCAAAGTATCTTGGAGTACCTTTCTGGAAATAGCAAGCCTTGACAGGAGCCACCTTCTTGAAACAATAGTTTCTGATATCATCCACAAAGTTTACAGGACGGCTAACCACCAAACCAGCCTTGCGGATTTCATCTTCTATATTGATATCTGTGCCATCAAAAAGAATGTAGCGGAACTTATAGCTGGCATATCGGATAATCTTGAATTGCTCCAACTTCTTTAAAAGCCCCGTTGGGTTTTCTATATTCAAAGCAGTCTTGGCATACAGAGCAGTATCTTCACGGTTCATCTTAAATGAAGCATTGCCGAAAAGATTCTGTAATCCGATGGCTTTCACCAGCTTGATGGCATCTACAAGGTCTGTCTTGGTTTCCCATAGTTGACCTTCCACTCTCTCGATGGCAACCTGCATTGAACTCCATTGCATGGAGTCGGCATTCGCCTCCTTCAGGTAAGAGTAGAAATTATAGTAGATATAATCATAGCAGCACTGAAGCTGATATATCTTTCCCTCATATTCAGACAAAGAGTTACGTCCCCTTGCATTCAAGAAAGAGAACAAAGAACGCTCATTCTGTCCATATCTCTGAATGGCCTGTGTAATGACGTATGCAGCAAATGGTTCCAGCGGAGCCAATGCCTGTGCAGTTGCTTCTGAAAAGTTTTGAGAAACAAAGCCAGTTTTCTTTGCCAACGAAGCCAGTGAATCAATCAAAGAATCATCATTTTGCATGGTTCTACTGGCATCAATCTGCGTAGAAGCCAGATAGAGAAGTTGCTCTATCGGTTCTACGAATACCAACTCCTGGAAACGCCCCTTTACTTTCGTCCACTCTTCTTTCTGTACTTCATTCAACTTACGGGAGTAGGCGTTGAAATTCTGATGAAGCGTAGTCAGAAGAAGGATATTTCTGGATGGCACATTCACGAACTCAGCCAATTTCTGCATGAAGTAAAGTTCACGCTCCGGATTATTCTTGGCAGCATGCTCCAGCACCTTGCCAAACTCATCAATGAAGATAACCAGGAATTTTCCCTGGCTCTTCAGTTTGTTATATTTGGTTTTGAGTTCATCCAGAATGCTATCAGCAGTGCCATCAACAGAGAGTTTTTGACTCAACAAGACAGACAGTTCCTTATAGTCGCCAACAATTTTAAGAACTTCAAACTTCTTCTCTGAAAGTTCAGAAGGATTCAACAAATCATATTGCTTACCTCCCATCAAGTCTCTTTCCAAAGCCAATAAGAAACTTGACTTACCTGTTCCATAAGAGCCAATGATGGTATAAGAATGAACTCCCGATCGAAATCCATTCGCAATACCCTCTGCCACTTGGCGAGCATTAGGAGTTACGATATATTTGGCCTCACTAGCAAAGCCTTCCTCTATGTTTGCTGATAAACTAAACTGTCGCATTCTTATAATACTTATCTAAAACATCAATGTCCTTCAAAGAAGAACCTTCCTTAAACAATAACTGACGGATACCTGCATTATCACTATACTGTACATACTCTGAATAATGCTCACCTATAGACTGGGCCATATCTATGACCTCTGCATCTGTCATGCAGAACATTAAGCCTATTTCCTGCAATGTATCATATGATACAGACTTATCTTTACCTTTTTCCTGAAGAATGGCATATAAGAAAATCTCCATCGGAACCCTGCGCTTACCTTCGATATTGAAGGCGAACGTCTTACCATTATCTTCAGTTCTTATCAGATCCAAATCAATCAAAAGAGAAGAATAATCCTCAAACGACTTGGCTTTATAAGGCTGGGCATAGTTCTGCAACAGTACACCCACATCTTTCTTGGTGGTATTCACATTAAAGATTTTGTCCTTTCCATCCTCTATCATCAGTCTTTTCACGAAGTTTACCAATTGCTCCCTTTCAAAGACCTTGCGTTCTTTTTGGAATTGCACAAAAGTAATATGATAAAGCGTTGCTTCTTTCAAACTGACCAGAAGGTAGTGAAGCAACCACAAAGTTCCCAAACTTTCAATGTACTTATCTACGCCTTCTGATTCATCGAATAAATAAACTGCTATTCTGCTTGGCTTATCCTGATTGGAAATACCAAACACCTTGAGCCAATATCGGATAGAAGAAACCATGTTTTTTCCCACTCCCAAAGCTATTACAGCATCAGAAGCATTGAAGTTTCCTCCATCTATCATAAAGTTATATCCCTTGGTGAGCCATAAGGTTTTGCAAGGAAAAGATTCATGTCCAGAGAGTGTATATTTGTTGTACATCTATCTTCTTCAAAGCGATAGAATCCCGGTATCGTGAGTTGTGTTAGTATTCTGTTAGGCCTCTATAAAACGGAAACGTGGGATTCTCCTTGCCCATCCCACCACTCGAAGGCCTTCGCATTGCCCTAGTTGAAAGAGACGGACAATGCAGAAAGCCCACGTTATGGTATATGATGATTCCATGTACGAACATATAGTCATACACGATACCAAAACATACAGTTATGGTATGTATACGACAGTTCGCAGCAGGATACTATACACCCTCCGTGAACATTCACCATTGTCACATCTACGTCCAACTAAAGGTAAAGTTGCGAAGTTTACGAGTAGTCGCAGACGAACGTTAGTAAACGCTCTATTTCATAAAAGTCACACCCACCCGCTCAGCCCTACGGGCTTTCTGCGGTAGAATGCAATTGCAAAAATAACAATAATTTCCGAAAAACGTGCGCTTATCTCGAATTATTTTTGTATATTTGCAGAAAAAGTTATCAAACCCATAAAAATATAGCAGATTATGACTACATATCTCAGATTCTTTGACTACGATGAAGCCTTCGATTACTATTGCGAGCTCATCGATAAGATGCTACAATGTACTAACAAGAATAATCATACACGCATCATCGCCAAACCAACACTTATCCTATCCATCATAGAGCTGATGGAAAACGGAAAAACGGTCAACCATTTCACTTATGAAGAGATTGCACCTATATACCAAGGCATTTTCGGGAAGTTTTTCTTAAAAGCTCATCAAGAGAACCTTACCCCCTTACATTATCCGTATTATTTCTTGAAATCAGATAAGTTCTGGCATTTAGTCTGGACAAATGCTGAAGTAAAAACGGAATCTCCTTCAAAAGCGTGGCTAGATAGAAATACCCAATATGCCTACATTGATCAAGAGCTTTGGATACTACTCTCTCATCCTACTTATCGAGATAGACTAAAGGACTATATCATAAAGGAAAAAGTTCTAAAAGTATTCAAAGAAGAGAAAGACAAGGGCATATTCAAAACTTTGGTGCAACTACTAATGATAATATAAAACCAAAAGAATCCTGTCAACAAGGCGATAAATGGCAACATCAAACATGCTCGCGCAAAAAAGTTTTTCTCGAAAAAAGTCTCATAGTATCATTTTTCGACTCAAATATAGGATTATATCATTAATATTCAACACTTTAGCAAAATGAGACTTCTCTAAAAAATGGAGGGAGAAGTATCATAAATCAAGGAGAAGTATCATCAAAATCGGGCTTGGTGCTAGAAAAATATGCCAAAATGTGTTTAAAATAAGCATAAAAAAGATAAAATACTCATGCTCATGGGGAAAAAGATAAAATACTTATGCTCATGGGAAATAGAAAAAAGATAAAACACTCATGCTCAAGGCAATAAATACACTTTTTCTGCGTTAAGAGAGAAAGTTATTTATTTAAATACTTACGAAACATGGATGAAAAGGAATTATTGAAAAAGGCTTTTAAGTACGGAAACGTACCTAGCAACATCACCTATTGCTTCACCGAACCATGTCCGATGAAAGACAAATGCATACACTACCTCTCTGCACTCTACAAAAACGAGGAGACTGATAGAGGAGACGCCATCTTCCCTAATGCTCTCAAAAACGGGAAATGCAAGTACTTCGCACCACTCCGTGTCGTGAAAATGGCATGGGGATTCGACAAACTCTTTGCTGAAATGAAAGTAAAAGACGCTCCTTCCTTGCGCGCTGAAATGAGAGACTACCTCGGCAGCAAAGGACAATACTATCGATACAAACTGGGACAACTCAAACTCTTGCCGGAACAGCAGAAATATATCAAGCAACTCTTCGCTCGATACGGATATAAGGATGTTGAGTTCGAGCACTTCTCTGATGAGATTGACTTCACTAAAATCTAACCTTTCTAGAAGTGTCTAGTATTTCAGTTCTATAAAATGGAGAGAGTCTACTTTTCCAGTTTATAAAGTATGTCAATACAAACTAGGAATAAGGTAAAAAACTGACAAGTAGGACTAGGAATAATGACCATAAGGAGGTCTGTCACAGCCCGTTAAGCGGTCTATCTGTGCCCATCAGACGGGCACTCAGAGACCAAGTGGTGGGCATCGAGAGAACAAGTAACGGGCACTGATTGCCCGTACCGCGGGCATCGAGTGCCCAAATTGAGAGCCTAAATTTGGGCACTCAATGCCGGTGAGTTGATTGATTGTTATTTTGATTTTAAACATTAAAAACGAATAAAAAACGAATAAAAAACGAAGTACCTTGTAAAGAAAAAGTAAAAAACATGACACTTCTATGATACTTTAATGATACTTCTCGGCTCTAAAACCGAGAAGTATCATTTTGTTATCTCTCTATCCATCAAGCCTTTAAGTCAATATTTTCAACAGAAAATGAGACTTTGAGACTTTTTTCGAGAAAAAACTTTTTCGCGTAAGACTTATTCCTTTAACCATCCACTAATCAAGTTGATGATTTCCTGTCTTGTTGGCTCAGGGAATGAAAGGATGCGAGCCTTGTGCGAACCACCAGGACACATATATACATGCAGGTTCTTCTTGTTCTTGGTGAACGGCAAACCATAGATACCGGATGCTCCCCATGGGTCAATGTCACCATAGATATATACCATCTTCGGATCGTTCTTGGTCAGGAAGTCGACAGTATGATTGTAAAGCGCTGGCGAGAACTTCACATTCTCAGCACCCTTTGGTACCATCAATCGCTTCAGATATCCCTTAGCCGTCTTGATGCTGAGATATTTCTTGAACGGTTTGGTATAATAGCCATAATATCCCAACTCTCTTGCAGCCTGCACGTCAAACGAAGCGGTAGCATTATAATTGGTGAAATAGCTTGGCTCACACATATTGATCCAGTAATCAAACACTTTTTTGTCATCCGTATCACTTGCAGGAATCTGATTGATATCCTCGCCCCACTGCCAGAAAGCAAAAGCATATTCAAATACCGAGAAGTCGAAAATTTCTGGCAATGGAGCATTAAAGACATACTTCTTCTCATTGCAATACTTCTCGAACATTGGCAACAAGGCTGCCTTGCGCTTAAAGAGAAGCAACTGGAAATTGAGCACCTTCAGTCTGTTCTCCTTTGTGGATACCTGATACTGCAGGAACTTTTCATGTCTGCCATCCTCTACACCCTTATTGAGCGGTGCTACGTATGGTACTGAGATATCTACATCATCAGGAAAATAAGAACGATAAAACATTGTTGTCTGTCCACCCTTGCTGATACCGGTAGCAATCCACTTGCCCTTATACATCGCATGCAAAGTTTTGTTCACATGATGCAGGTCATAAAGCGAATTTTCTACGGTAAGGTAATCCCAGTTACAAGGATTAGGCATCGACTTATCGAAATAGCGATACTCCACGGTGATGATATTGGTATCGAAGAGTTTGGAAAGTTCCTCGATATATCCCTCATGCAAGGCATAGTTGGCATCATATCCTTCTGTCACGAGAACGGTAGGACGGTCGAATCCACGATGGCACAGAACCACTCTCTGCTCAAAGCTACCCTTGGAAGCATCCTTGCCATCCAATTGCTGCTTGATGAAGAACACATATTTCTCCGGGAAATGTGTACTCTTCAGTGTTTCCACATCACTTACTCCTGGCAAAGCTGCCAATCGCTTACCAGCCTCTCCTAATTCTGCCGCCAATATCTGCAAAGGCAGAATCAACAAAAGCAGCATTAGTCCGAAGGCAGACTTCACGCTGCTCATTCGGTTTCTAAAAGTTTTCTGATTCATTGTTATCTCTTTTATAAATTCTTATTCAGCGTTCTGAAGTGCAAAGGTACTTCAAAAAATAGAGAATAGAGAACATGAAGAAGAAAAAAGCAAATATTTATAATAAAAAAGCGCAAATATCTTATTATATTTCGTATCTTTGCACCTAGATAGATAAAATAATAACAAATACATATATATAATTAGGTGGAAACAGAAGATATTATCCAAAAATTGGAGGCAAAGGGTATTAAACCGACAGCCAACCGTATACTCGTGATGAAAGCTTTGAAGAGCGACTCTCATCCCCAGAGCCTCAGCATGCTGGAACGAAAGATGGTGACGATGGACAAGTCGAGCATCTTCCGTGTGCTTACGCTTTTTCTGGAGCATGACGTGGTTCATGCTTTTGAGGACGGACGAGGTATCCTGAATTATGAGATATGCGAAGAGGACGGCGCATGTGATCATCACGATGGTCATATTCATTTTTATTGTGAATCCTGCCAGCGTTCTTTCTGTATGGAAGACATTCATATTCCGAGTTTCCAGTTGCCCGAAGGTTTCTTCCCCCACTCTGTTTCTTTCGTCATCAAGGGGGAATGCCCTGAATGTAGGAAGAAAGGCTGTGGCAGAAGCATCTAGACTAGAGTATAGTTCATAGTATAGATAAGGCACGGATTACACGGATTTATAGCGCTCATGTAAATAAAGCGCATTTATAATCTCATAGAAAAATCCGTGTAATCCGTGCCTAAAAACAGAAAGCAAAAAAACTCCGAAGAACAAAAGTTCCTCGGAGTTTTCTGTTTGTACACCCTTAGGGATTCGAACCCTAGACCCACTGATTAAGAGTCAGTTGCTCTACCAACTGAGCTAAGGGTGCATCCATTTCGTAAAAGCGAGTGCAAAGGTACTACTATTTTTTGAAATTACCAAATTTTTTCTCAATTATTTTCACTTATTATGCAAAAAAGTGGTAAAAAGCACTCAAAACAGACTTTTTTTCATCTAAAACACGATGTTTTCGGACAAATCCTTCGTATTTTCGATGTTTTGTAGTACCTTTGCACACATTAAACAATTATTGTTATGAATGGTATATATACTATATTATTATTGGTACTGAGCAATATTTTCATGACATTGGCTTGGTACGGGCATCTCAAACTTCAGCAGACAGGGGTGAGCAGCAACTGGCCTCTGATAGGAGTCATCGCCTTCAGTTGGGCCATAGCCTTCTTTGAATATTGCTGTCAGGTACCAGCCAACCGCATCGGATTCATAGACAATGGCGGTCCTTTCAATCTGGTACAGCTGAAAGTGATACAAGAATGCGTATCGCTTATCGTCTTTGCCATCATTGCCAACATCCTCTTCCAGGGACAGGGATTGCATTGGAATCACCTGGCTGCATTCATCTGCCTGATAGCGGCAGTATATTTCGTATTTATGAAATAAACATATAATACAATAACAACATAAAAAACATAACCGACAATGGAAAAGAAATTGCGTGTTGCTTCCCTCTGCGTACAGGGAGGCTATGAACCAAAGAACGGCGAGCCGATTGAGGTGCCAATCTATCAGAGTACGACATTTAAATATGACAATTCTGAGGAGATGGCGATGCTCTTCGATTTGAAGAAAGAGGGATATTTCTATACCCGACTCCAGAACCCAACTAATGATGTTGTGGCCAAGAAGATTGCTCAGCTTGAGGGTGGCGTGGGCGCAGTGTTGACTTCCAGCGGTCAGGCTGCCAACTTCTACGCTGTGTTCAACATCTGCGAGGCAGGCGACCACATCGTCACCTCTAACGAGATTTACGGTGGCACCTTCAATCTCTTCGGTGTAACCTTGAAGAAACTCGGTATCGAGTGCACCTTCGTAAATCCTAACGACAGCGAGGAGGAAATCCAGAAGGCTTTCCGTCCAAATACCAAGGTAGTTTTTGGTGAAACCATCAGCAATCCTGGCTGTGCAGTACTCGATATCGAGAAGTTTGCACGCATCGCTCATAAGAACGGTGTACCTCTCATCGTAGACAACACCTTCGCCACACCTATCAACTGTCGTCCATTTGAATGGGGAGCCGACATCGTTACCCACTCTACCACTAAATATATGGATGGTACAGCCTCTCAGGTAGGTGGCGTTGTTGTGGATAGCGGCAACTTCGACTGGATGGCGAATGCCGATAAGTTCCCTGGTCTCTGCACACCGGATGAGAGCTACCACGGATTGACCTACGTAAAGGCTTTCGGCAAGATGGGCTATACCACCAAGCTCGTGGCTCAGCTGATGCGTGACCTGGGTTCTATCCCAGCACCAATGAATTCATTCATCCTCAACTTAGGTCTTCAGAGTCTCCATCTCCGTATGCATCAGCATTGCGAGAATGCACAGAAGGTAGCAGAATTCCTGCAGAACGATGAGCGTGTGGCTTGGGTTCACTATAGCGGACTGAAGGGCGATGAATATTATAATCTTGCCCAGAAGTACATGCCAAACGGCACCTGCGGTGTTATCGCATTCGGATTGAAGGGTGACCGCGAAACAGCAATCAAGTTCATGGATTCGCTCGATATGATTAATATCGTGACTCATGTGGCTGATGCCCGTACTTGCGTGCTCCATCCAGCCAGCCATACCCACCGTCAGCTTTCAGACGAGCAGTTGAAAGAGGCAGGTGTTGCCCCAGATTTGATTCGTTTGTCAGTAGGTATCGAGGATGTCGAAGATATTCTGGATGATATCAAGCAGGCATTGGATAAAATTTAGAAGAAGAGGGTGGCATAAACTTCTCAGGATATAGATAAGGCACGGATTACACGGATTACACGGATTTATGGTGCCAATATAAGTTAAGCGATTATCATCTCTCATAAAAAATCCGTGTAATCCGTGTAATCCGTGCCTAAAAACTGCAAAGGAAAGACTTTATGCCACACCTTCCTTTTTATTTACTCCAGTTTATAAATCTCACTAGGCGTCTTCCGCTTCAGCACTTCTAGTTCGAAGTCCTTTCCTGCAACTATTCCTTTGCTTCGCAGAATCTGCTCCACGGTCTTTCTCGCCAGTTCGGGATGATTGTTCTCCTCACTGAGATGGCAGAGCCAGACATGGCGAAGGTTTGGTGTGGCATAATCGGCCAATGCATTAGCACAGTCATCATTGCTGAGATGACCGTTAGGTCCCAGAATTCGATCCTTCAGATACTGAGGATAAGGTCCCTGCTGAAGCATCTCTACACTATGGTTGGCCTCTATCACCAGATAGTTGGAACGACTGATAAAATCGTGCATCTCCTCGGTGATATGCCCCACATCAGTAATGAGACAGAAGGTTACGCCTCCACACTCTACAAAATAGCCCACATTATCAGTACTGTCATGAGGCACCCCAAAAGGAGTCACCTTAAATTCCCCCACATTGAAAGGTACGCTTTTCTCGATGACATGCACATGATTGGGCGCAATTTTCTTTCGGACGCAATAATTGCGCTCGATACCTACATGAACTTTACGGGTTGTATATACTGGTAGTTTATAATCAGTACTCAAGCTGCCCACCGACTTTACATGGTCGGCGTGGTCATGAGTGATGAGGATGTGATGTACATCCTCGAAGCGTAATCCATAGTTATGGAAGTGCTTCTTCAGTGTTCTTATTCCTACTCCAACGTCTATCAATATCGAATCCGTATTAGTGTAAAGATAGTAGCTATTGCCACTACTTCCACTGCCAAAGGATATAAATCTTAGCATTTTAATTGTTATTTTACTGCAAAGTTAGCAAAAAAGATTCTTATTACAAAGTTTTTTACTATCTTTGTGCACAAAATAAGCAAATAAATAGATATTTTAAGAAATAGGAATCATGATAAAAAAACATATAATTGCCATAGGAATGGCTGTAGTAGCCATAACTACAAGCCTTTACACCCTTACAGGATGTCAGGCACACGAAGGTAACGAAGAACAGTTGGAAAACGACCTAGATTCTTTTGCCACCTATTATTATAACTGGCAATTTCCAAAGGCTGTCAAGTTCTGTACTGCCAGTTCAGAACCATGGCTGAAGTATGCTGCCAGCAATGTACATGAAGCAGATGTGGAACTTTTAAGGAACAAGGCAGAGGATGCCACGGTAGAAATCAACGACATCGATTTCGGTGATGACGAAGTAAGCGCCATTGCTGATATCACCGTGCGGAACTTCCTACAGATGGACAGCATTGGCGAGGAAGCACACCTCGTAGAAGAGGCCGACTTCCTGTTGCCAATGTGTATGGAAAATGGGGTATGGAAGGTTAGAATGGCAAGCCTACCGCAAAGTGGAAAGAAAAATCACGACTAAGCTTTGGGTGAATAATCGCCCAATGCTCATCTCCACTTTCATAGGCAGGATTAATCGCCTTCATACCCATATCCAGACGTAGGATGAAATAATCAAAATTCAATCGGAGTCCCAAACCATACGCTGCAGCTATCTGCTTATAGAACTCATTTATCTTGAACTGTCCTCCTGGCTGTTCGGCATAATTGCGGAGCGTCCAGATATTACCGGCATCCAGGAACAGCGCTCCTTCAAACTTCCAGAAAAGAGCAGTACGATACTCTGCATTCAAATCCAGCTTCAAATCTCCCGTCTGGTTGATGAAGTCGATTCTGCCATCATTTCCCTTATATTTACCAGGACCCAATTCTCTGACTCCCCATCCTCTCACCGAGTTGGCACCACCAGAGAAGTATCGCTTCTCGAAAGGCAGCACGGTGCTGTTGCCATACGGATAGGCCACACCAAGACCGGCATGCAGCGCCAGGGCATTACGCTTATCCAACTGCAGGAGATGGGTATAGTCGAAATCAAACTTGGCATACTGAGCGTATGCGATGTTCAGGAACGTATGCTGTCCCTGCGAATTGGTTCTGAATCCCAAGGTCTTAGAGAAACCATCAAGCAGATTGCCTGCCGACTCCACATTCAATCGGAAAGCATCTACCCCATTGCTATAGGTCAGTCCAAATCCCATCTTCATGATAAAGATATCTTCATAATTATAGCGCAAGATGGCATTTCTATTATCAACATTGTCGAGATAATCCTTCTTGAATGTCTCCGAAATCCAAGGCATATATACATAGTTGAGATCGAGCAGGTCGAAACGCCAAGCCAGATGATGACGTGGTTCAGCCCAGCGATAACGCCATGCCGTTGAGAAGACACGGCGATGGAACTCCGGACGGTTCTGTAAATCCCAGCTTACAGACAACTCGCTATTAGCCGTTTGTCTACGACGGAAATTCTTGGAAAGGAAAGGTGCCACGAATCGTGGGAACACCAACTTTCCCTCTACCGAATACTCGGTATAGTTCTGGTCCTGGTATCCCTCCAGACCAGTTATTGCCTCGTAAGCGCCACGGAGTTCGATACTCAGCTGTTCACTGCCACGGAATAGATTTCTGTTGGTATAAGTGAGCGATGCAGCTGCACCAAAATCGCCAGCCGTATTGGTTCCTTCCGGCTGGAAAGAAATAGTAGAAGGCTTATTGGTGCTAACCTGAATATTACAATCCAGCAGACGGTTGGAGTCATCATCACCAGTATTCTGACTTTCTCCTACATAAGCAATTCTGTTACTATCCGGAACTTCAGCAAATCGGATATTGGTATACTTCACCGCTTGCAAACGGGCAAAATTATTATAGGTGCGCTGCAAAGCAGAGGCACTATAAGGTCTTCCCTCCTTCAAGGCTGTAGCATTGAGCAATACCTGACGGCGAAGGTGAATACGGTCGCTATCATTACTGAGATAATTGATATTGCGAATCTGATAACGGGGATGATCAGTTTCGGGTGCATTGCTGCTAGCCTTATACTTCGTAAGATGCAAGGTTAACGCAATATCATTCTGTCCTGCTATCGTATCGGCACTAAAATAGATAAAGTCTTTGTTAAACCTAAAATAACCGTCATCCATCAGCAGGTTGGCAATGCGTTTGCGCTCATTATCCAGCGCCTCTACCGAGAATCGCATCCCTGGCTTGAGGTTCTGGTTGTCGGGGTCATCGAGATGCAGAATGTTCTGTATGTTCTCATCCTCAACATCATACTCCACCTTACCCATGACATACGGAATGCCGGGATGCAAAATATACTTTGCATCCAGTTTCTTGCCTTCAGTGGTGGTATTGAGCGAAACGCCAGCATGCATGAATCCCTGGTTCTGCATTGCCTTGACAAGGTCCTGACACGTAAGCCGAGCCTGCAAGGTATCGTAGATGACCGGCTTCCTGCTGAAAGGGTTCTTAAAGAGCGAAAAGAGTTTCGGCTTCTCTTTCTGGCGCACATACTGCTTGAGCGCCCCAGCATCATAATCATCTGAGTCGCTCTCCATCTCTACCTTATTTAATAAATACTCTCCCTCTGGCACGTATTTGCTGGAAGAACAAGCCCCCAAGAGCAACGGCAAAGAAAGGATGAAAATCGTTTGTTTCTTCACTAAGCTTATTCGTTATTTGCCTAATAAGACAATGTAAATATCCATTTTAGACTGCAAAGATAATGCAAATCACAGACAATACAAAATTAAATGCGAAAAGAAATCTTAATTTATTTTGTATTGTCTGCTTTTTGCAGTATCTTTGCACGCATAATGATTAGCAAGAATAAGATAAAATACATTCGTTCTCTTGAACTGAAGAAGAATCGTAATAAGGAAGGCAAGTTTGTTGCCGAAGGTCATAAGGTGGTAGACGACTTACTCGTTCTGCAACCTGCCGACCTCATCGTGGCTACAGGTGAATGGCTCAAAGGCAAGCATTTCCCAGCACAAACAGAAGTGATTGAGGTTACTGAAGAGGAGCTGAAGAAAGTAAGTTTCCTGCAGCATCCGCAACAGGTTCTTGCCGTATTCAAACAGGCAACATCAGGAGATTACAGCATCAACGCCAATGAACTGAATCTGGCTCTTGATGGCGTACAAGACCCAGGCAACCTGGGTACCATCATCCGCATTGCCGACTGGTTTGGCATCACCCATATCTATTGCAGTCAGGATACTGCCGATGTATACAACCCAAAGGTGGTGCAGGCTACGATGGGCAGCATTGCAAGAGTAAAGGTAGAATATGGCGATTTGCTGGGTCTGGTAGAATCTCTTCCAAATAATGTTCCCGTATACGGAACCTTATTGGACGGTGACAACATCTATCAGCAAACGCTCGAAAACCGAGGACTCATCGTGATGGGAAACGAAGGAAAAGGTATTTCACCTGCCCTGGCAAAAAAGGTGAACCACAAATTGCTTATCCCAAACTTCCCGGAAGGAAGAGCCACTGCTGATAGCCTGAACGTGGCTATCGCAACAGCCATTACCTGTTCTGAATTCAGAAGAAACTTTTAAGGGTAAAAGGGTAAAAAAGTAAAAAGGTAAAAAACTTTTAAAGGTAAAAAAGTAAAAGGGTAAAAAAATACAAAAGCGATAATTAGAAATTAAAACAAGATAGTTATGGAAGTAAATGAATTATTTAAGCAGCGCAGTATAACTGCTTGTATGAAAGCATCCTACAATACAGTGACGAGCGACATTAAATCGTTTGTCAAGCAAACTTGGGCTACACATGTTCCGTTTGCGGTATTGTTGGCTATCGTACTCTACTTTCTCCTCCCCAACAAGTCGCTTCACGATTGGGGAGTAGTAAATCCGATGGCATCATTCATTCTGCAAACCATCATTTACTTAGCCACCATCGTCATGGCAGTCATTTCGTTTTGGTATCTCATGCCACGACAGCAACTGTGTGCAAAGGGCGAAAAGCGCAAGGTTGGCAAGTCTTTGATACGTATCCTCCGTCACTTCGGAGGTTTCTTCATGACTTGCTTCCTCGGCATCATGATTGTAGGCATTGCCACCTTTATCGCAGCCTTGCCTTCTATCATCCTCATCATCGCCCAGTTCTACTCACAGCTAGGCGCTCTTGATGGCGACCCACTGGGAGTACCAGGGTACTTCACCCCACTCCTCTTCCTCGTCTTCACCATCACCAGCCTCCTTATCATCTATGCACTGAGCTGGCTTGGCATATCCTTGGCCTACCTTTATGGTTCGTACAAGGTAACAGATGAAGAAAAGCAGAAACAGAAGGACAGCCAACAGATGACAACCACAGAAATAGAAAAGTATTAATCATATTAGCATAAAACACTAAGAGAAAATGAAACAGACAAGATTACTCTTCATCGACCGCGATGGAACCCTGATTCAGGAACCAGAGGATGAGCAGATTGACAGCTTCGAGAAGCTGGTATTCACCAAGGGCGTGTTCCGTAACCTCGCCTTCATTGCCCAGCACACCGACTACGAGCTGGTGATGGTGAGCAACCAGGACGGACTGGGTACCGACTCCTTTCCGGAAGATACCTTCTGGCCAGTACACAACTTCATCAACCAGACCCTGGAGAGCGAGGGCATCCACTTTGCCAAGCAGCACATCGACCGCCACTTCCCTGAGGATAACTCACCAATGCGCAAGCCAGGAACAGGTATGCTGACCGAATACATCGATAACCCTGCCTACGATATGGCAAACAGTTATGTAATCGGCGACCGTGAAACCGATGCCCAGCTTGCAGAAAACCTGGGTTGCAAGAGTCTGATTCTCGGAAAAGACGGCATGGACTGGGATAAGATTGCCGAGATTCTCTTTGCCGGCGACCGCATCGCAGAGGTGAAGCGCACCACCAAGGAAACGGATATCTACATCAAGGTAAATCTCGATGGTTCAGGCAAATGCGACATTTCTACCGGTCTTGGTTTCTTCGATCACATGCTGGAGCAGATAGGCAAGCACGGCATGATGGACCTCACCATCCACACTAAGGGCGACCTCTATGTGGATGAGCATCACACCATTGAAGATACGGGTATTGCCCTGGGCGAATGCCTGCTGCAGGCGCTGGGCAACAAGCGTGGCATCGAAAGATACGGCTACAGTCTGCCGATGGATGATTGTCTCTGTCAGGTGGCATTGGATTTCGGTGGCCGTCCATGGTTGATTTGGGATGCCGAGTTCCATAGAGAGAAGGTGGGCGAAATGCCAACCGAGATGTTCAAGCATTTCTTCAAGAGTCTGAGTGATGCGGCAAAGATGAACCTCAATATCAAGGCTGAAGGCGAGAACGAGCATCACAAGATAGAAGGCATCTTCAAGGCACTTGCCCGCTCGCTGAAAATGGCGGTAAAGAGAGACATCTACCATTTCGAGCTTCCTAGCTCTAAGGGAATGCTGTAACTTTTAGGCACGGATTACACGGAGGCTGGCGCTATGAGTTTTTTTAAGTTACGCAAGTCAAAAAAATCCGTGTAATCCGTGCCTAAAAAAATTAAAACTTTGTCATGAACTCCACAACAATCTTATCTTTTTCTGAAACTTTAGCTATACCACCTTTGCGATAGAAATACTTCTCGTAGTTGATACGGATATCCGAGATGAAAGGCTTGGCAAGGCTCAGGGTTACTCCGCCAGTTACACGATGGCGCTTGTAATCGTTTATCTTCAAGGCATCAAGCTCAGTATCAGAACCGCCATATCGAGTACCATCGCTGTGGTCGCTCATGAAATCATATCTTGCCAAAGGCGAAACCTTCCTGATGATGCTCTTCTGATTGATGACCGGAATGTCATAGCAGATGAAGCCATCGAAAGCATGCACATCGTGGAAAGCATCCTTGCTGTAATGCTTGTAAAGATACTCAGCCTCAGCAATGAAACCACCTTTGTGGAAGGTGATACCACCATCATACATCGTTACCGTGATATCAGATGGCTTGATCTTCTGGGTGCTCAACACCAGGTTCACATTCGGGAAGAGGAACTGTGCCTTGGCAGAATAGTTAACGCCCTTGGTCCAGTAATCCTTCTGGTTGGTCAAGCCCGAACCGTTGAAGATACCGGCATTCACCACGATAGGGAAACCAACATTCCAGGTATATCCTATTTCTGCACCCACGTCGCGAACGTTACCCACCTGCTTGGCGATGAACGAACGGTTGGCAAAGTACTGCTGATGAGGAGAACGGTGAGCATCGATGGTGAATGGCACACGCTCCTGACCGATGGTGAACTGCAGGGTCTTCCAAGGCTTGATGCGTGTATAGGCATCGAGCATCTTGATCTTACCCTCATCACAGAGATCAATCTCAGCCTTATAACTAACCTCCTTTGTTACATTTCCTGCTACATTGATACGGGCCGTACGCACCTCAAATCGACCCTCCCCCTCTTCGGTCTGGTACTCATACTTAGAGCGGATGGTTCCACCAATTTTCATGGTCTTGGTGAATTCCCCGATGCCCTTCTCCCAAGAGCTGTTTCCAGAATTCTGGGCATTCATTCCCATCGACACCATCATGAGTGCCATCAACAAATACGTTTTCTTCTTCATTTTTTACCTTATTATATATACACGTAAATCTGATTTTCTTAATTCCGAATGAAATCTTTTCCGATGATGCGGAAAGACATCTTCTTCATTTTGACTGCAAAGGTAAGGAGAAGATATTTCTACCGTAAAACATAAGTATTACAAAGCTGTTACATCACTGATTTTCTGCACCTGTAATATCATTGTAATGATGGCAAAAACAGAGGAATAAACCACTTCATCCACAAATAAAATAAAAGATATGTCTATATCTCAAATTTTTATGCTATCTTTGCACGGAAATGTACGAAGGTAGCATTTTTTTGTTTACCTTCCGCCTCTTCTTGCGTCATACACATAAAAAGAAACAAATGGAAGAAACAGAATTTGAACATATCGTCCAGGAAATGCGCCCCAGGTTGACGGCACATTGTCAACGTTATCTCTCGGCAGGAACCCTTGCCGAAGAAGCCGATGACATCGTGCAGGAAACCCTGGTGAAGCTCTGGAAGATGCGCGACAGGCTCTCTGAATACCAGAGCATCGAGGCCTTAGGTATGACGATAGCCAGGAATCTCTGCATCGACCATCTGAGACGCAACAAAGCCCAGACGGCATCGCTGGAACAGATGAAGCATCCCGCAGAAATCTGTACGGCAACCGAGCGTACCGACCAGACCATCATCGGCGAGGATACGCAAAGGCGACTCAACAGGGCGATGGACAGGCTTCCGGATACGCAAAGAAGAATGCTGCTATTGAGAAGCGAGGGAAAGAGCCTCGATGAGATTGCCGAAATCTGCGGAGCCAACAAGACGAGCACCAAGACGATGATTTCTGCAGCAAGAAGATCATTGCTGAAAATGATGAAGTCATAAAAGGCTGGTGCTCAAATTGAGCTCTAAATTAAACTTCAAATTGAATTCTAAAAAAGGAACTCTAAAAAGGAAAGAAATGAAGAAACTAGAAGATATAACCTATCGCCACGGGCTGATAGAGCGCTACCTCGATGCTGATACCAGCGTGGAGGAAGAACAGGCATTGGCTGATTTCTATCGCCATTGCGAGAATAAGGATTTAACGGATGAGGATCTCGACATCAGAAACCTGATGCTGGGGATGGAGAACTATACTCCGAATTTCCATCAAACAGAAATGGAAATGATGGAAGAATTGGACGGAAAAGAAGAGATGAAAGAACTGGACAGAAAAAAAGAAGCTGATGGACAGCCGCAAATGAAAGAGATGTCCCTTGCAGCTTCTAAGAAGCACAAAACAAGATGGGTACGCCTCTCTGCCATTCTTCTCGCTACGGCGATGCTGGCAGGCCTCATCTTCCTGCTCTTCCCTATCAAGGATTATTTCTCATCCTCTTCTGAACAACAACCTAGCCTTGCCAATCTGGTTCCTACAGAGCAGGTAGTTCGCTCGCAGCCATCTTCCAAGGATGAAGACGGGAACCTGAACGCATACGAAAAGATGGAACGTGCCGACTCCCTCTTCCTGGCTGCAACCCAGGATATCGTGACCCCGCAGGAAATGAAGTCAAGCAAGATGGCCCTTGCCAAAAGAAAGAATATCGCAGAAAGAAGCGAGAAACATGCAGGGAAGACTGCAGAAAATACAGAAGAGACCTCTTCTGGCAATACGGAGAAGACTTCAGAAAATACGGGGAAGACTTCATCTGAAGCAGAAAGAAGCATTCATGAAGATTTCACTCAGATTTATGAAGTAGCCTCTGCCGCCCTGCCTTCTGCCGAGCAGCTGACCATCAACCGCCAAGGCAATAACATCGTTATCTCAACCCTGGACAACGAAGGCAACATGCAGCATTACACCATCAATGCATCAGAGACACAAGATGGTAGTTATCAACTACTTCCACTGGCACAGTTAAACGATTTATAAAACTCTCTACGCTTATGAAAAAGTATATTTTCACCATTGCATTTGCTCTGCTGGGCATAACCAGCAGTATGGCATCGAAGGCAGATACCCTGCGTATCTACAGCATTGACGGTGAGCGCATCCCAAATTTCACCGGCAAGGAGCTTATCGGTAAAACCATCAAGAATTACCGGGTAAACACCACCGTCTTGCCGGCACCCAAAAGCGATGTGATAGAAATTCATATCATCACCACTACCACACCTCCTGCCCCCAAGCCAGACCCTCACTATCTGATCAAGGGCAGAGAGCAGGAGCTGACTAAAGAGGAATTCAACAAGATTTCTTCCAGCAAGATCAGAGCCATCGAGATCTTGAAAGAGGGCACCAAGGCCATTCAGGAAAGAGGTCTGAAAGAGGATGGCAGAAGCTACATCATCGTTACTCTGGAGAAATAACAGACAAAACATATCCCTTTTTCTTCAGCGACTCAATCTTAACGGTTGCATCATGCTGAAGAGCATGGCGGAGATACGTCATCTGCACATTCACAGCCTGGGAGTTGGCATAGCTTACGGTACCCCACACCGCCTCCTGTATCATCTCCTTGCTTACTACATTACCGATATTCTTCGCCAGCAGACGGAGGATGTCGGCTTGTCGGCTGGTGATGAGCACACGAGAGGAACGGGTACGAAGCTCATTGTTGTTATAGCTGAAGGTGGTTTCACCGAAATGATACACCTCCTCTTCTATCGTCTCACTCTCATTCATGGAGAACCGCTCCTCTATTCTTGCCAGCAACTCTTCCGGATAGAAGGGTTTGGCAAGATAATCGTTTGCCTTCAGGGAGAAACCTTTCAGTCGATCGTTCTTCTCCGTACGGTCGGTGAGAAAGAAGATTAGTACCTTCGGGTCGATGGCTCTGATGCGATCAGCCACCTCATAGCCATCCATCTCCGGCATATTGATGTCGAGCAAAACCAGGTCGGGCTTCACCTCCGGGAACTGCTCCCATGCCTTTTTGCCATTGCCGGCATAAGTCACATCGTAGCCATGCTGCTGAAGGAAACTCTTCAGCAACATGGAATACTTCAAGTCATCGTCTGCAAATAATATCTTGATCATTTTTTCTGTTGTTTATAGCGTTAAACCGGATGCATCAGGAGTGCTGCGGGATGACAATCGAAATCCTGGTTCCCTTGCCCACTTCGCTCTGCATCATTTTTCTGCCCCCATGGGCCTTCACAATCATATCCACAAAACTCAAACCCAAGCCGATGCCTGGCTGCATCATATCCGGGTAAGCATTGCTGCGATAGAACTTCGTCCAGACTCTCTGCTGCTCGTCGGGCGAAATTCCGATACCATTATCTGATACAGAAATCATGACTTCCTCCTTCTCGGTATCTCGGCAGGCAACATGGATATTGACAATGTCGCCGGAATACTTCACCGAGTTCTCCATCAGATTGCTGACCACATTCAGAAGCTGGTCTCTATCTCCCATCATCCGGTTGGAAGTGCGCTGGTAATCGAGCGAAACATTCACCTTCTTCTGCCTGTTTTTTCGATAAAAAGCCACCAGATTCTGCAAGGCGGCATGGATATCGAAAGAAGTTATCTGGAGTGGGATATGTTCCTCTGCCCTGATTACTTCCCGGAGTTTGGCGAGATAGGCGGTCAGGTTATCGCTCTCCTCTCTTACCGTCTCCATGATGAGAGCATTCTCATCCTTTTCATCTGTCTTTTGGGCAGAAAATACGGACACACACATCTTCAGCGTCTGCACGGGGCGCTTCAGCTCGTGAATCATCGTATGCACGAAGTCGCTTCGCATCTTATCCACCTTCTTCTGCAGGAGCATCACCTTGATGAGATAAGCTATGCTCAGGAGAAGCATGATGGTAACCAGGAGACTTCCTATCATCTGGCACATCATTCCCTTCAGGATGGGCAGCATCGGCACCTGCATCCTCATCTGCATCGACTGATACTGGATAGGATTGAAAGGTACTTCCACCAGCATTTCGTGATGAAACAAGGTAGGAGGCTCTACGATTCTTGTCTGCCACAGACGATGCTTGCCCATCTTCATCTCTGCCCCGATGAAATCATTGCCCAGTTTCTTACTGATGAAACGGTCAAAATGCGCCTTGTCAAAGTGGGTAAGCTGGTAAGTGATGTAAGTATTCAAACAATCAAAAGAATTGTTGGAATCCGTCTCACGCAAATCGAAAGTATCTCTCTTCTGCATCACGTTGCTGAATCCCGGCTTGGTATACACCACTCCACCTATGATTGTATCCGTATCCAGCGGAGAGCAAACCGTTGTAACGGGACGCTTGTAGTCTGAAAAATATGCCGTGACGACATAACCGATATGTGATTTTTCTTTTACCGCCTCTCCGATATTTGTCTGATAAGTGACTATTGCCTGTTCCGCCTTTTCGGCATTTTTCTTCCCCATCTCTCCCATCGAATAGGTCACGCTATTATAGAGCCAATAGGTCTGCAAGCCTATCAGCAGGAAAGAGGAAAGGATGGCGAGCAGCCAGACTTGTTTGATTCTTCTATTCATATCATTTTTCTTTTTTCGATGCAAAGGTACGAAGATTTCACTATATATAATAAGGTGAAGTCCGATTATTTTGCCAGCGTAATGTTTCAGTAATGATTATTTGCGATTTTAAGCCCGAAAAGCTGTTCCTTTGCAGACGAAAACAAAAAGCAAGGAAGAAAATGAAGAAAGAAACAGTTATATGTGCGATGCTAGCCACCGCCACCTGTGCAACAGCACAAAACGGGAAATTCCCGACATCCGGAGTTTCCGCAGACTCGGTACAGACTGAAAAAGATTCGATCAAAGCTGATAAGGAGACTGAGATCTATGCTGATAAGGAGGCTGAGACAAAAGCTGATAAGGAGGCCGAGATTCAAGCCGTAACCGTAACAGGTCATCGCCCGATGTACAAAATGAGAAACGAGACCCTGGTTACCCGTGTCCGTAATACTCCTTTGGCAAAGGAGCCAACGCTGGATGATGTATTGAAGCACATCCCCGGCATGAAACAAACCTCCGATGGAACTCTGGAAGTAAACGGGCTGGGAGCCCCCATCATCTATCTCAACGACAAGAAGGCGACTTCTGCCGAACTCTCTCATCTCGATGTGAAGCAGATAGATGAAATAGAACTCATTACCACTCCTGGTGCAAAATATGATGCAACGACGGGAGCCGTACTGAGAATCCTGACGAGAAGAACAGACGAGGGTATATTCGGCAAGATGCAGGTGTATGATAAATTGAGCGAGGTGAACACCAACCACGAGGAATTGACCCTGGGTTGGGTAACGAAGAAGATTTCGCTCACAGGATTTTACGGCTACACAGACAACCGATACAATGTGCATCAGCCACAGGAAGCGCTCGTAAGAGCCAAAGATGGCGAATATCTCTTCGGAACCGACCGCCATGGCAAGAACAAGGCAAATTATAACGCTACAGAACTCAACTTCGACTGGTTGCTCAGCAAGCAACACGAAGTGGGAATACAATGGGAAGGGCTTTGGCTGAATGGCGGCAGAAGCGAGAAACAGCAGCAGTACTATCGCTATCCTAACCCAGCAGGAGAAGATACAAATAGAGAGATGAAGCTTTCTGATGCGGATGGCGAGATGAAGTATTTTGATGCGGAGAGCCAGCAATGGGGACACCAGCGCAGCCACCACTTCAATCTCTTCCATCTGGCTAAATGGTCGAAACATCTCTCATCACAGATTTATCTGGACTATGCAAGGAACAAGGATTCTGACAGACAGCCTATCACGGAGAAAGAAGGTAGCGAGATGCAGGAAACCCTCAACCGCTCTAATTCCAACTACGATATCTATAGTGGAAGAATCGAAGTGAAGCAACTCATCTCTGATAAACATTCCATCAACTATGGTGGCGAATGGAGCCTGATGGAAGGCAAGGGTAGAACCGAAAGTTCTGCCGATATGCTTGGAACTACGGAATACAAAAACCACGATACCAAGACGGCTGCTTACCTGCAATATCAGGGTGAAGCTGGCAGATGGAGCTGGTGGGCAGGCATCCGATACGAGCATCTCACATCCCGATACACCAATCTGTCGGAGGAATCTCCCGACAATATGGAGCGCCATTACGACCAGTGGTTTCCATCGTTCGGTATCACTCTCAAAGAACCGTCGTGGCATCACTCGCTCAGCTTCCGCACTACCACCGCCCGACCTTCTTTCAGTCAGCTAAGCGGGAACATCTACTATACCTCGCGCTTTCAGTATCAGATCAGCAATCCGAAGCTACAGCCTGTCAACACCTATCGTCTGACCTACTCGGTGCAGTGGAAAGATTTCATGGGAATGCTGAGATACACCCGTACCGACCACTCCATCATGTATGTGCATAAAGTACCGGAAGACAAGCCCGTAAGATACGTGAGTACATTCATGAACTTCAACAAGATTCAGAAATACATGGCCTATCTCAACTGGGGTCACGTCTTCGGCTGCTGGCGCCCAAATGTAAATGCAAGCATCACTTACCAGCGCTTCTCCGTAAATGATCATGGAGAGCTAATCAGCTATAACGGAGCAACTTGGAATGCATCGTTTGACAATTACTTCACGCTACCAAACAACTATCAGCTGTCGCTCTCCTACAGTTTTGACAACGGAGGACAAGTGGGCAAAACGAAGTTCAGCCCCACTCAGAACTGGAGTCTTGGTGCCAACAAATCGTGGATGGACGACAGATTACAGGTTGCCTTCAGTGCCAACGACCTCTTCCATCAGCAGCTCTTCAAGGAGCGAATCCACGAGCATGCCGTTGACTTCTCCCAGACTGAGGATTACAAGCTATGGAGCTACAAGTTGACCGTAACCTGGAAATTCAACAAGCGCAAGGGAAGATACAACGGCATGAACAGTGCGGAAGATGAATTGAACCGACTATAGTCGGACAAGACACTCTTATCTTAATGATCTTTATAATTTCAAGTATCCGGGTTATCCCACTCCCAGCAGTTCTACTTCGAATATCAGGGTAGAGCCGCCTGGGATGCCCGGCTGCGAGAACTTGCCGTAGCCCATTTCGGCTGGAATGTAAAGTTCCCACTGGTCGCCCACGTGCATCTGCTGCATGGCAACAATCCAGCCATCAATCAGGTCGCTCAATCGCATGGCGAACGGCGTACCGCCACGGCTGGAATCAAACTTCTTGCCGTTGATGGTCCAACCGGTGTAATGAGCCGTCACGATGCTGCGTCGGCTAGGCTGTGCTCCCTTCGGGTCGCCCTGCTTCAACACCTTATAATATATACCACGAGGCAGCGCCATAACGCCCTCCTCCTTTGCCTTTTCCTCCAGCCAACGCTTGTTGGCCTCAACATATTCTCTTTTTGCCATAAATCTATTTGATACTTGATATACTATGATTTTTACGCAAAGTTACAAAAATCTATCGTATCTGCAAAAGAAAAAGAGGAACTTTTCTTCTTTTATCAAAGAAAAGCAGTACCTTTGCACCCTAATCATCCAAAAAAATACGATATGCCACAATCACTACATATTGCAATTATTGGTGGGGGTGCCGCAGGATTCTTTGCGGCGATAGAGGCCAAGCGCAACTTCCCTCACGCCGACATCACGATTTTCGAGAAGAATTCGAAGGTTCTCGCCAAGGTAGAAATCACGGGAGGAGGAAGATGCAATCTTACCAATTCCTTTGAGGAGATTTCCGACCTGAAACAGGCGTACCCTCGCGGACATAAACTGATGAAGCGACTCTTCAAGAGATTCGACTACCAGCATGCCTTCGACTGGTTTGAGGAGAACGGCGTGCCACTGGTTACGCAGGAAGACCAGTGCGTGTTTCCGCAATCGCAGGATTCGCACAGCATCATCGACTGTCTGGTGAATACCGCCAAGCGACTGGGCGTGAAGATACAATGCAACCACCAGCTCACCGCCATCACCGAACTGGAGGATGAGCGCCTGCTCCTGGATTTCAAGGTTTCAAAAGAAAAGGGAAATCTATCGGGTGCATCTTCTGCCTCTCATCCCGTTTCCGGAATCAGGCAGATTGCCTTCCACCGGGTAGCCATCACCACGGGCGGTCATCCCAAGCAGGAGGGTTTCAAGCATCTCTCAGACCTGGGACATGCGATAGAGCAGCCTATCCCATCGCTCTTCACCTTCAACATTGCCGACAAGGCTTTCAAGAATCTGATGGGCACGGTGGTTGAGCCGGTATATACCAGCATTCCGGGCACCAAGCTGAAGGCTGAGGGTCCGCTCCTCATCACCCATTGGGGCATGAGCGGTCCTGCCGTGCTGAAGCTCTCATCCCATGCAGCCCGTTATCTGCACGAGAACAACTATCAGATTAAGATTTCCGTAAACTGGGTACACGAGAGCAACCGCTCGCTGGTGGAAGAGAACATCCAGGGCATCATCATCGCCAACCCACAGAAGCAGCTGGCAAGCATCCGCCCCTACAATCTGCCATCCCGCCTCTGGCTCTTCCTGATTCAGAAGATGGGATATGCGCCCGAAAAGAAATGGAGCGAAATGGGAAAGAAGGGTTGCAACCTGCTGATAGAAACCCTCACCAACGACCTCTATCAGGTGAACGGAAAGGGAGCCTTCAAGGAGGAGTTTGTTACCTGCGGCGGCATCAGCCTCAGCAACATCGACCTGCATACCCTGGAGAGCAAGGTGTGCCCTCACCTCTTCTTTGCCGGAGAAGTGCTCGACATCGATGCCATCACCGGCGGCTTCAATCTGCAGGCCGCCTGGACCACGGGATATGTGGTGGGACAACATATAGGAGAATAGCCTATTCCTCTTTCGAAACAAAGTCTTTTACGATGCGGGTATATTCCTCGTGATGATCGCGATATGCCATAGCATGAACGGAGCTTTTGGCGATGAAGATGGCTTTTCTGCCCTTCGTCTTTGCCTCGTAAAGAGGATGAAGCATGGCGTAGGGCACGAAGGCATCCTTATCGCCATGGATAAAGAGCATCGGTTTGGTGCTCTTGCGAACCTGCTCTATCTGCTGCGCCTCGGCAAACGACCAGCCGTAGCGATGCTGGCAAAGGGCGGAAGTGGTATTCATCAGCGGGAAGGCAGGCAAGCCAAACTGGTCTTTGAGCTGAGCGGAAAACTCATCCCATACGCTGGTATAGCCGCAGTCCTCCACAAAGCACTTCACGTAATCGGGAGTTTTCTCTCCCGATACTGCCATCGTGGTTGCCGCACCCATCGAAATACCGTGAATCACCTGACGGGTATTCTTCGCTCTTCGGTCTTCACCCTTCGCTCTCTGTCCTTCACCCTTCACTCTAAAAATCTCATTGGCGATTTCCGACCATCTGATTACATCCCATCTATCCTTCCATCCCATCTGGATATGGTCGCCCTCACTCTCTCCATGTCCATATAGATCAGGCAGGAGCACATTATACCCCATATCGTGATTATAGAGATAGGCGATGTGCAGCATTCCCTCGGAGCGCACCTGATAGCCATGCACCACCACGGCAGTCTTTTCCGTAGCCTCCGGTGCATAGAGATAGATGGCATGGGCCTTGTAGCCAGACGGCATCACGACAAAGGTATCCTTCACGCAATGGTGCTGATACACGGAGTCCATCCAGCCAATCATCCAGGGGCACTCTTTCTTCATTCTGTTCTTCCAGTGCTCAGACGTCATTCTCTCCTCCTTCGGATAGTTGAGCGAATAATTGAGCATATAGTTGCTGGCGCCATACAGTCCCAGCATCACGAGCACCACCAAGCCTAGAGCCAAAGCGATGCCTATCTTTCTCATCTTTTCCTGTTTCATCTTCATTCTTATTGCTATTACAAATATCTATTATAGAGTTTCCGCTGCAAAATTAAGGAAAAAGATGGAATTAGCAAAGAAACGGAGGAAAAAATCCTGTTAAATTGAAGCATAAAGCTGCATTTATATGGGTATATGAACTACGACAAACAATCGATAAGCATATTCCAGAAAGGATAGAGTTTAAACAGTTACAATCTATCCATTTCCTTTTTCCCTGCCCCTTTACCTTTATATTTTGTTTTAACTGTATTAAACTTATATCTTACGATACATTCCACTGCCCTTACAGACGCAGTCTTTTCAATATAGACATCATTCATTCCGCTGAAAATGGTAAAAGTATTTTTGCGGACAGTATTAAAGATGTCATTTGCAGACAACTTGACATTCCATTTTTCAGATAAGTCCTTAGCCAAAGAAAGATTTATCTGTCCAACACTCCCCATCTTAATATTCTCACTATTTCCCTCACTACGCCAACTGTTTTTTGTTATACATCATCTCTTAAAAAAACTAACTCATAGAGATAGCATCCAAAAGTCATAGAGTTACGGGGAGAAAAGCATAGGGTAACGAGAAGAAAACTATAGGGAGAAAAGCTGAAAAAGCCTGATTTTGACTCCAAAACCACAGAAAAAAATAACACGGACAAATTGAATTTGTCCGAACCCTTTGTCCGTCGGCTTATAATATCCTAAATATCAGATACTTAGAACCAACCGGACAATTTGTCCGGACAAATTCAATCTGTCCGTGTTTTAAAAATGAGCTATAATCTGCTCTTTTCTGCATTACCAGCACCTGTACCCTTATACTTGCTCTTGGTGGCATTGAAGTTATAAGATAAGCTCATACCTACACAACGCTCATAGCCATAACAGTCTTTTTCCATTACAGTATGGCTGCCATACATTGTCCATTGTTCCGTGTCGGTCTTGAACAAGTCATTGGCATAAACGCCTATTACAAGAGCGTCGTTGAGGAACGACTTTGTGAATTTCATATCCACACGAGCAAATGACTTTGTTTTTTGCAGGTCATTAAGCCTACCCGTCTTATATCTCATATTGAGAAAAGCCTTTAGTGTAGGCGTTATTTTGAAACGATTGTTTAGACGGAAGTTGAAGCATGGTCTGTTTGACAGTTTGTTGACATCAAAACCGTCAGTACACAAGAACGACTGTGTGTAGTCTATCTCTGCCATAGGATTATACCAACCAAAACGGGGCGAAGCCACTATCGAAACATACACATCCTGACTATTATTGAAGTTGACATTGCGTAGAAAAACAATGTCTTTGCCTTGATAGAGTGTGGCTACCCACACCATCGGCTTGTCTATATAGTTGTAGCCAGCATTCAACGACAACCAGTCGTACGCCACATTCAAATCAACATTATTTGTTATACATGGACGGAGATAAGGATTTCCCCCCTCATAAGTATAGCGGTTGTCATACTGCACCTCATCTCGCAGACTGTTATAGCTTGGGCGCCGTGTCTTGCAGGTATAGGCAAGTTGCAATGCCCATTTGCCACTGTTCCATGACATGGAAGCAGAAGGAAACCAATCGGAATATCTACGACTCGGCTCAGTCTGCAATTCCCCGAAATAATAATAATCGGACTTTACATATTCGTATCTTACACCTGCATTTGCAGAGAATGCTCCAAACTTCAAACCATACTCAGCAAAGCCGGCTATGCTCTGTTCGTTAATCTTTGTATTCGATGCATCTACATATTGCTCGGCATTGGCATATTCGCCACGAATACGGGATGAAATAAATTCGGAGCCTACACTTAGTGCTCCCTTCCAAACGGGGTAAGACAAAATGAGTTTGGCAGCAGCCATGTCACTATGCTGTCTGTTACGTGTATGTACGTCGCGACTCTCAATATCTGCGCTGCTTTCTTTGATTGACATAGTCCTGCCTTTCTTTTTCCAGAAATAAGTGGCGTTGAAATCCACACCCAATTTACCAATCTTACCCACATAATAGGCGTTAGCATTATGCACCGGACTAAAGCAATCACTTATATTGGTCGCTTCGTTTACGAATGCTGTTTGCACCCCGTCTTCCATTATCTTCTGATAAGAGTCGGTCGTTCCTCCGTTGCCCGAACCATACTGATTCTCATAGCTCAATCCAAATGTATTGTCATCATCTATAGAATAAGCAAAAGCAACCTTTGTGCCAGTTCCCTTTGAGCGATACTTAATCGGTGAAGTCTGTTCTATAAATATATTCTTCGTGCCATTGATTTTGGTAGACAACACATTATCCTCACCGCCTGGTGTCGTTGTTCCCCAAAGTTCGCCAAACACTTCTGCTTTTCCTGTGCGATATGTTGACGATAGGTATTGCGAACCACCCCACCACTTGTTGAACTTTGTAGTAGTATAGTTCTCGCCACTCCATCCTTCGCCTTGACGGCGAATTGTCCTGATACGAATTACAGACTTAATCTCCGCATTGTATTTGGCACCAGGAGCGGTTACTATCTCTACATTCTTAATATTATCCGACTTCAGTTGATGAAGCTCTTTGAGATCGTTCACCTGTCGGTTGTTGATATAAATAATCGGTGAACCTTTGGCAAACACATTCACCGTTCCATCCGAACTGACATCAACGCGAGGCATTTCGCGCAACACATCAGTTGCAGTACCAATTTTGTTTAGCTCTGAGTGCTCTATATCCACAAGCATTCCCTCTTTGCCCAACTTTATATTCTGGCGCATAGCTTTTACCTTCACGCCTTTAAGGTTTATCGTATTCTCATGCAACACGATAGTTCCTATCTTACCTGTATTATATGTATTACTTGTCGTAATATAGCCCACGCAACTTACTCTTACTATCGCCTTTCTGGCTCCGCAGGGAATCACGAACTGGCCGTTCTCATTCGTCACGCCGCCATTAATCAATGAAGAGTCACGAACATTCAGCAGGGCTACATTGGCGAAATCTACAGGGCGTTTCTTATTGTCGATGATGCGGCCTATCATCTTGGTGGGAGTCTTCTGCGTACACTCCACAAAGATGTTTTCGCCATCTATCGTCATCTTCATCGGATAGAAGCCCATAATCTGGCGGATGGCATCCGGAGCAGTTCGCTTCACGATACTCGTTGTAACCGTGAAATCCTCCAGTTCATCATACATAAAGTTGATATGGTAATCCTTGGTGCTCTTGGCAAGGATGGTGAGCGCTTCTGACATAGAAGTGTTGCGGAAGCTGCGGGTGATGCGTTGGGCACAGATGGTCTGAAGAGAAAGGCTCATCAGACCTGCCAGCAGCATGATATATCTTAATCTTTTCATCTTATTCCACGATTAAAGTTTGACCTTCATGACGAATATTCACTTTCTCGAAATGATTCAACAGTTCGATGATATCATCCAGACTCATGTTCTTCTCCAGTTGCAGGAAGAGACGAATGTGGCGAGCCGACTCGTTCTGATAAGTTACCTGGAGATGGAAATGCCCGGCAACAGGAGTCAGGATATTCTGAAGCTCAGCGTTTTCGTAAACCAATGGGAGCTGGGCAAGACTTGCAGAATCTGTCTTTTCTTCTATGTTGGATTTCTGAGGAGCAGAAACCTGCTGGATAGAATCCTTTTGGGATGCCACGAGTTCGGTATTGTTCTTATCTGATGCCTGATGAGAACGGGTTACCAGATGAATGGCAGCAAAGGTGATGCCGGAAACGACAAGGACGGCTGCAACGGCAGCCACCTTTCTCATCGGGCTCCAGAGAGGAAACAACTTGGCGGTTTGCTGGGTTTCTGCATTCTGACTCATCTCTTCTTTCTGCTGCTTTTCTTCTTTCTGCTGCTTTTCTTTCAGCTTCATCTCGTCTTTCAGCTTCTCCCATTCTGCATCAATCGAAGGCATCTTCATCTTTTCCTTCGACTTGGCGAAATCCAGAGACTGTCGGGTCTTTACCAACTGCTGATAAAGTTCGTTCACGTCCTCATCGCCCAGGAGTTCATCCTTCTGGGTTTCGGAATACTTTTCGGGATGCTCCAGGAGATCGAGGAGCAAATCCCATTTCTGAGAATCCATCTTCTGAGGATTTATGTCAGATAATTCATGTTTCATTTTCTTTTCCTTTCTTCATTTTAGGGTTATTGTATAAGCGGATTGCAAATCCGCAAAATAAAGAGGTCGAACCTTTTTTAACGACGGATTGCAAATCCGTCGGAACACCTGGCGGAAGACTTTCTTGCGGCAAAGACTATCTTGTCGGAACGACTGGCGGGTTATTTTCCTTTCAACTTTTCTCTGAGCGTTCGCAAACCTTTCACGATATGCTTGTTCACTGCCGAGATACTGATGCCCAGTTCCTCCGCCGTATCCTTATACGACATTCCTTCCCGATAGCACAATCGGATGACGGAAGCTGTCTGGTCGGTCAGGTCATGGTCGATGCTATCCACGGCAGCCTGCCATCGCTCTTCCAGACGAGAAGGTTCTTCCTCCGTCAATTTCTCTTCCGAGAGAGGGAGAAGCCGTTTCAGTCTTTCATCTCTCTTCTTTCTGGCTATGAGATTGATGCAGGCATTCTTCACGCTCCGCATCAGGTAAGCCCGGTCTGGAACCAGCTGTTTATCCCACAATCTGGAGAACACGTCGCTCACCACATCCCTCGCCTCCTCATTATCATGGAGCAAGGCAAAGGCGAAGCGATACATCTGCTCGTAATGGTCGTGGAACAGCCGTTCCATCCGCTGTTCATTTTCTTCTGTCATCACGTCATTTTCTTCTTGTTTCTACTCTTATATACAAGCTTTCCTGAAATCAATTACCCCTAAAATGAAGAAATCTTCTACTTTTTTTGGAAAAGCAATGCAAAAGTAATAAAAAGATTTGGAACATTCAATAGTTTTTTTTATCTTTGCCAAAAAATAATAAAGATTATGCCAGAACTAAGTCGTTTTTTCGGAATTATCATTGCCATGTTTGGAGATGATCACAATCCTCCACATTTTCATGTGAGATATGGAGACTACGAAGCCATTATTACCATACAAGATGGAATCGTAAAAGGAGAATTGCCTAAAAAGGTACTTAAAGACGTATTCAAGTGGATGGAGATTCATCAAAACGAACTTGAAATGAATTGGAAGCGATTACAGGAAGGCAAGGAAATAATAAAAATTGAACCTCTTAAATAAGTTGAATTATGGTTGACATTGATTTAATAAGAATCGTTGATGTTGATTACATTAAGGATTATACCATGGACTTAAAGTTCAGTAATGGCGAAACAAGACGCATTGACTTTCTCCCATTACTAAAAGGCAATAAGCGAGAAGAACTTAAAGACATGAATAAGTTTATTCAATTTGGACTTACCCATTGGACTTTGGAATGGTACAATGGAATTGATTTTGCCCCAGATTTCCTGTACAAACAAGGGAAAAAAGTGGCTTAATAAAAACATCGGTCAAGCAAAGAGCAAGCCAATATGGTTTTGCCTTCGCTTGACCGATTGTCATATATTCATTGTTTTAAGAGAGTTTCTTTCTGGAAAAAGCTACATGAAGCGATTATAATCTCATAAAGAATCCGTGTAATCTCTCCCGATGCCCTTGAAATTACATGGCGACGCAGGAATATCTGTGTCGTGATGTAGGAAAGATTACGTCGCCATGTGGTAAAGTCTACATCGGGACGTAATTTTTGGGGGTATCTATAAGGTTTCATATCAGATTCTTTTTTGATTTAACATCGAGCTTATACGCACACGAAAAAGTATTTTCATATACATCAGTTTTTCTTTTTTCTGTTTCTTATTATCTATACAGTTGAGCCAAGCGAAAAACTAAGCAAAACATAGATTATTTTCGAAAAACCTATGCAAAGGTAATAAAAAAACTAGAAAAAGCTTGCCCTTTCGAATAAAAAGTGTACCTTTGCAGCAAGAAACAACATCATTATTATATTATGGGTAAACGAGCCATCATAGAAGCTTTACGCCATTATTTCAGCACCCAACCCGTACTGAAAGCCTGGCTGTTCGGTTCTTTCTCTAGAGGGGAAGAAACGAAGGATAGCGATGTCGATATTATGGTTTCTTTGGACAAGAGTAAACCTATAGGTTTAAAATTCTTCGGCATGTGGAGTGATTTGGAAGAACTCTTAGGTAGAAAAGTTGATTTGGTCTCAGAAGGAACCTTACTTCCTTTTGCACAGGAATCAGTAGAACGTGATAAAATCTTAGTATATGAGAGAACGAAGTAGAGATAAAAACCGCCTAGAGCACATGCTCCAGGCGATAGAAAGAATCTGCCGATATACAAAAGGTAAAAACTTTGAGGATTTTATCGCAGACGACATGATGTATTACGCAGTAGTCAAGAACATCGAAATTCTTGGAGAAGCATCGAATATGCTAACTGAAGAATTTCGGCAAGCGCATCCTAAGACTCCTTGGAAACAAGTGAACGGCATGAGGAACTATAGCGTTCATGAATATTTCCAAGTTGATAACAACGTTGTTTGGGATGTGATTACAAACGACCTTCCGATATTAGAGCAACAAATAAAGGAGTATCTAACTGAAGAAAAATAAAAACATCGGTCAAGCAAAGAGCAAAACAATAAGGTTTTGCCTTCGCTTGACCGATTGTCATATATTCATTGTTGTATTAAGAGAGAAATCTATTTAATCGGCTCAGCATGGATACAATAGTAACTCTTTAAGGGATTTTCCTTATTCTTTTTCAAGATTAAAGCAACTAAACATCCCTCATAATCAGAGTTCCATTGCACAGGCGTATAGCCCTTCCAATACATCACAAGGTCTGCATCGGATGGCAAAGCCTTGAAACGATTGCGGTACTTCTCTCTGTTCGAATCATCTACCACAACACCCTTGCCATACTGACCATAATACATATCCATCAGATCAACCAGCATCCTCTTTTGCTCAGACAACACAGCCTCATGCTTCTTCATGCTTTCCGGATTCTCAGAATCCAACAGCACCCCTGATACAATGTATTTCAACTCAGAATATGGCTTTTCCGGAAAATCAGGAGAATAACGAGGAGAGACTATCCGGAACCGCTTGCTCTGGTCGAAGATGCAATACAAATCATAGTCATCATTAGATGGATTCAGCAAATCAGAAGAACCGAAATCGTAACCCATGAAACCATTATTATAGATATTGAGATAGATGCCGGAAGAATAAACCACACGTCCACCCCTATAGCCATCAGCAACAATCAATGTTCTATCTTCCTCCGTCATAGAAGTATTACGGCTGATCTGAAAAAGATAAGTGCTAAGGTTGATTGACACAGCATAACAATTGTTCTCATTTCTGAGACTCACTACCCTATCTGGCATTCCCTTACATGACCATACAATGGAATCATAATAATGATAATAAGGGTTAGCTGATGAGTTATTGTTCAGATAATCTGCCAAATCCAAACTCAAAAGTCTGAATGACTGAAATTTACTATGTCCATCACCCATTCCATGCGCATCCTTAGAATTGGCATATACACACCGAATATAATAACGGCAATCATCCGGTACTTTTTCAGTTTCATTTGGCTTGTCTTCTTCATCACTCTTATCAATAGTATAAGTATTCTGCACATCAATCAGTTCTAATGAAGATAAACGCTGATATACCACCAAGCCATAAACAGCTTTTTCCTGATTGTCAGCTACTGTCACCGAACCAATCTTCTCCATCACATACAGGTAAGCTTCATCTTCATGAAACTTCACATCCAGGATTTGCATATAACCATCTACCTTACCTGCCTTATTTGTTTTGATGACAATGCCCGTCGCATCATCATACGACCAATCCTGCTTCTTGAAACAGAATGTACGTGTATCCTCATCACGATAATAAGTCATCAACTGATTCTCAGATAAGAATTCATAGACCTTCGGACTATAATCCTTGATGCCTTCACGATAATCAGTTTTCGCAAGTTTACCGTTTTCCTTCATCTGATAGATGCCGACAGGTTGCCAGCCATAACTTACAAGCCAAGAATTCAGAACATTCCTATCTATATCACAGACAGGAGCCTTTCCATCTAAGATGCAATACCCGTCCTGATTTAAAACAAATGACTGGTTGAACAGTTCCTTGTCATTCCAAGGAAGGCTGTCCAACTTATCATCATCACTACTACAGCCAGTTAGCATCAAGATGCCAACCACCATGAATATCATCCATAAACAACGCTTCATATACATTCTGTTTTTTTTATTTTATAATCTGTTCTTTTCAGTATTACCAGCACCCGTACCCTTGTACTTGCTTCTACTAACATTAAACTTATAGCTGAATGAGCACATGAACATTCGGGTATCCGTATATTTTCTGGTATAGATATCGCTGGTACCATATACCAATCTTGTGGAATTGCGCATCGTCGCAAAGAGGTCATTGCCCGCCAAAATGACATTCAGGCGGTCGTGAAGAAAACTTCTACGCAAAGAGACGTCCACTCCTCCTTGTGCCATATAAAGCGGAAGCGCAGAATGGCCCTGCGTGTTCCAACTCATATCAAGATTAAGCGTCCAACCGCATGGTAACGAAAACGCATTATTGAAAGAGCCGATGAATATCGGTTTGCTGTACGCCTTACCACCAATGGTCAGGAACTGCTTTCTAATACCAGCGTCCAACGTAGGATGCCACCATCCTATCGTCGGCGATGCCGTCAGTCCCACGTAACAAACCTGAGTATGATTCAAATTACGAAAGGTGTACATACTGATTAACTCATTGTCATGATACGGTTCTATCACCTGATAGCAAGGATCTACAAGATAACGCCAGTTGGCAAAAAACTGGAACCATTTATATCCCAGATTAATCCCTATGCCATGTTCGAAGGTTGACGTGAGCAATGGATTTCCACCCTGATAATAATAGCGACTATTATATTGCACGTTACTACTTAACTGACTATAGGAAGGACGACTCACCGTCACCTTATAAACCATATTCATTTTCACATTCCCGATAGGAAAGGTCAAGGACACATTCGGAAAGAAATGGTCGTACTTACGACTCTGGTCGGGTACGAAATAATCCTTATTCTCCTCGCTCCAATAATCACCACCTGTATTATAGTAATTGGAAGAAACATGTTCGTATCTGAGGCCAGCATTCAGTTCTACCTTGTTTAGTCTCAATCCATAAGAAACAAAGGCTGCAAGATTACTTTCCTTCACCTGGTCGTCCGTCTTGCCTGGCAAGTCAGTTCCCTGTTCATCTATAGTATAAAGATTGGCACGGCAACTTTCGGTAAACTCATTACCAACCTTCAGAGTACCTTTCCATACCGGAAAGCTCAGTACCAGCTTAGATGCATGCATCCAACTATCAGCTGTGAAATCAGATTCTATCGTACGAGAATCTCCGCCCTCAATTCCTGTTTCTTCAGAATATTGAGTCTGTCCTGTTTTGCGAAGATATATTTCCCCATTCCATTCTATGCTCACCTTTCCTATCTGTCCGGCATAATAAGCCGTAATATCCTGCGTAGGTCGGCTTTTGAAACGACAATACATATCATTTGTATAGCTTTCTGTCTTGGAGCCATTCTTCCAGACATCCATCAGCGAATTCCATCCACCCCGACTATAAGGATTGATGTTCACCTCGTAAGTGGTACCCACGGAATGCCTATCATTGAAAACATAATTAAAACCAAGACTTCCACTGGTATAGTAACTCTTGTTTTTGATAATCAAGTCTTCGTTGATATTCATGAGCGTCTTGCCGTAGAGTCTGTTATCATTATGCTGATCCTGATAGCCCTGAGACAAACCGCCATACAAATTGGAGAAGATATCCAATCCCCGATAGCGATAGTTCAAATCGAGTACTTCACGATGATTGTCCTGATGATTGCGCTGATAGACTTGCCGATAAGTCAATCCCAAACCTTCTCCCTTCTTTCTTGTCGTCTTGATTCTGATGACAGACTGATAGGTTGCATCGTATTCAGCACCCGGCTCGGTTATCACCTCTACATGTTTGATGTCAGAAGAACTCAATCTATCGAGATCAATGGTTCCCTTGATTTTCTTGTTATCGATATAAATCAAAGGTTTACCTTTTCCCAAGACTTCTATATTACCATTCTTCTGCATCACTCTCGGAAGATGCTTCAATACATCTTCTGCCGAGCCCATTTTCTCCAAGGAGGTTCCTTCTACCTGAGCCACCAATCCTTCAGAAGTCATTCTGAAAGGCTGTCGATGTCCTTTCACTACAATTTTCTGCAGGTTCATTGTTGCCTCTTTCAGAGTTATTGTCCCTATCTTACCTATATTAAAGGTATTGCTTGCCGTAATATAGCCCACGCAACTTACTCTTACTATCGCCTTTCTCGCCTCGCAGGGAATCACGAACTGGCCGTTCTCATTCGTCACGCCGCCATTAATCAAAGAAGAATCACGAACATTCAGCAGGGCTACATTGGCGAAATCTACAGGGCGTTTCTTATTGTCGATGATGCGGCCTATCATCTTGGTGGGAGTCTTCTGCGTACACTCCACAAAGATGTTTTCGCCATCTATCGTCATCTTCATCGGATAGAAGCCCATAATCTGGCGGATGGCATCCGGAGCAGTTCGCTTCACGATACTCGTTGTAACCGTGAAATCCTCCAGTTCATCATACATAAAGTTGATATGGTAATCCTTGGTGCTCTTGGCAAGGATGGTGAGCGCTTCTGACATAGAAGTGTTGCGGAAGCTGCGGGTGATGCGTTGGGCACAGATGGTCTGAAGAGAAAGGCTCATCAGACCTGCCAGCAGCATGATATATCTTAATCTTTTCATCTTATTCCACGATTAAAGTTTGACCTTCATGACGAATATTCACTTTCTCGAAATGATTCAACAGTTCGATGATATCATCCAGACTCATGTTCTTCTCCAGTTGCAGGAAGAGACGAATGTGGCGAGCCGACTCGTTCTGATAAGTTACCTGGAGATGGAAATGCCCGGCAACAGGAGTCAGGATATTCTGAAGCTCAGCGTTTTCGTAAACCAATGGGAGCTGGGCAAGACTTGCAGAATCTGTCTTTTCTTCTATGTTGGATTTCTGAGGAGCAGAAACCTGCTGGATAGAATCCTTTTGGGATGCCACGAGTTCGGTATTGTTCTTATCTGATGCCTGATGAGAACGGGTTACCAGATGAATGGCAGCAAAGGTGATGCCGGAAACGACAAGGACGGCTGCAACGGCAGCCACCTTTCTCATCGGGCTCCAGAGAGGAAACAACTTGGCGGTTTGCTGGGTTTCTGCATTCTGACTCATCTCTTCTTTCTGCTGCTTTTCTTCTTTCTGCTGCTTTTCTTTCAGCTTCATCTCGTCTTTCAGCTTCTCCCATTCTGCATCAATCGAAGGCATCTTCATCTTTTCCTTCGACTTGGCGAAATCCAGAGACTGTCGGGTCTTTACCAACTGCTGATAAAGTTCGTTCACGTCCTCATCGCCCAGGAGTTCATCCTTCTGGGTTTCGGAATACTTTTCGGGATGCTCCAGGAGATCGAGGAGCAAATCCCATTTCTGAGAATCCATCTTCTGAGGATTTATGTCAGATAATTCATGTTTCATTTTCTTTTCCTTTCTTCATTTTAGGGTTATTGTATAAGCGGATTGCAAATCCGCAAAATAAAGAGGTCGAACCTTTTTTAACGACGGATTGCAAATCCGTCGGAACACCTGGCGGAAGACTTTCTTGCGGCAAAGACTATCTTGTCGGAACGACTGGCGGGTTATTTTCCTTTCAACTTTTCTCTGAGCGTTCGCAAACCTTTCACGATATGCTTGTTCACTGCCGAGATACTGATGCCCAGTTCCTCCGCCGTATCCTTATACGACATTCCTTCCCGATAGCACAATCGGATGACGGAAGCTGTCTGGTCGGTCAGGTCATGGTCGATGCTATCCACGGCAGCCTGCCATCGCTCTTCCAGACGAGAAGGTTCTTCCTCCGTCAATTTCTCTTCCGAGAGAGGGAGAAGCCGTTTCAGTCTTTCATCTCTCTTCTTTCTGGCTATGAGATTGATGCAGGCATTCTTCACGCTCCGCATCAGGTAAGCCCGGTCTGGAACCAGCTGTTTATCCCACAATCTGGAGAACACGTCGCTCACCACATCCCTCGCCTCCTCATTATCATGGAGCAAGGCAAAGGCGAAGCGATACATCTGCTCGTAATGGTCGTGGAACAGCCGTTCCATCCGCTGTTCATTTTCTTCTGTCATCAAGTCATTTTCTTCTTGTTTCTACTCTTATATACAAGCTTTTCTGAAATCAATTACCCCTAAAATGAAGAAATCTTCTACTTTTTTTGAAAAACCTATGCAAAGATACTCCTAATTTCATTATAAGACTAATAAATTATAGTTAAAAAACATATCTTCTCTTCATTTTTAAGTTAATTTATAAACAACTTAAAGAAGATTGTATTATCTTTGCAACGAAATAACTTAAAAGTTAAGCTTGTGGAACAGAAGTACAACATAGAGCTTATAGAAGAGTATGAAGATATAAACTTCTATAGTATTCATCTTGAAGGAGAAGAACTCTCTGAATTTGAAAATTTCTTTGAGAAATTTCCAGAAGGATGTTCTTACGATGAAGAAATAGATGTTGTCATTTCATGGTTGGACAAAATCTCCGAACGAGGAGCTTTGGAACGTTATTTCCGTCCGGAAGGTCACTATGGAGATGGTGTTGGAGTTATCCCAATAGATATTGGTAACAAGATTCGACTCTACTGTATCAGATTATCTAACAATATTCTGATTTTCGGAAACGGAGGAGTCAAAGATGCTAAAAGTTGGCAACAAAGTACAACACTAGCTCCCTATGTAAAACTCTTGATAGATACAAGTCGTTTCATTCAATCGAGAATTAAAGATGGAACAATTGTATTAGTTGACAAAGAAATAATTGGAAATTTAAACTTTACAAGAAATGAGAAGAAGTAAGATTTTAGAAGAACGCCGCAAACATGTTGATCCTGAGATTCGCAGGTCTGTAGATTTGTCTTTCCAAATCGTAGATAGGATACATGACATTCTGGTTTCTAAAGGGATGAAGCAGAAAGACCTAGCCCTTCTACTCGGAAAACGGGAAGCGGAAATAAGCAAATGGATGCGGGGAACACATAATTTTACAATAGACACTCTTGTATCTATTGAGGATGCTCTCCAAGCTCCTATATTAAATGTCGTCCATCAGGATTTAGAAATATGTGTATGATTTTTTTATCGGTCAAGCAAAGAGCAAGCCAATATGGTTTTGCTTTCGCTTGACCGATTGTCATATATTCTTTGTTTATTCAGAGAGTTTCTTCCTAACAAAAACTACAAGCGGCTCTTTTCTTCATTGCCGGCTCCTGTGCCCTTATACTTACTGCGCTTGGCATTGAAATTATACGTAACCTGCAAAGAGATGCTACGAGTATAGTAGTAGCAGTCTTTTGTGGTACCCGCTCCCAGTCCGTACATCGTCCAACGTTCCTTTGTTGTCTTGAAGATGTCATTTGCAGAAAGATAAATGATCCATGTGCGATTGGCAAACGACTTGTTGAACCGCAGATCGACGCTGTAATTACTCTTCCTCATAAGAAATCCATCTGCATTGGGTGTTGCTGCATTCAGGCTGATAGCTGCGTTCATGGTTTCTGAAAGAGCGAAATTATTGTTGAGCGAACAAGACAGCAAAGGTCTGCTTAATGCCTTGCTGGCACCATACTTCCTGGTATCGAAAAACTGCTGGTTATAATTGAATCCCCACGTAGGACGGAAGATGCCAAACTTTGGCGAAACATTGACAGAAGCATAAAGCAGCTGCTTATGGTCGAAATTCAACGACGTACTATAAGCAAATTCCTTTCCAGGATAGATATACTTGGTCCACTCTATCACATCCTTCAGGTATTTATAACCTGCGGAAACATTCAGCCATTTATATATCATCATTGCCTCAACATTGAACACCTTCTCCGGTTGCAAGGTAGGATTTCCGCCTTCATAAAGGAAACGGTTGTCAAACTGCATGAAGTTGCCCAACTGTCGATAACTTGGACGACTTATTTTCTCGTTGACATTCAACTGCCAATTCCAGTTACCTTTGTTCCATGAAATACTGAGGTTAGGAAAGAAGTTGCTGTATCTTCTACTTACATCATCCTGCTTTACTCCACCAGAGAAATAGTCGCGAATGATATTCTCGAAACGCACACCCAAACCAATGTTCCACTTGCTGAGGGACAGTCCATATTGCACAAAGCCAGCAACATTTCTTTCATGGATATCCGTCTCTGTAGATGGCACCAACTGCTCTTCGTTCAGGAACGTTCCATGAGAGTCGGTCTTCGACAGCTCTGTTCCTACAGACATATTTCCTTTCCACAGAGGAATATTCACAACCAACTTGCCTGCCCACATATCGCTATTCTGACGATTGCTTGAGTGTACCTCCTGATTACCCAACTCCTTGCTGTTTTCAATAATCTCGTCACTACGTCTGTTATTGACCGTATAGTATGTGGCGTTGAAATCGATGCCTACCTGTCCTATCTTTCCCACATAATAGATTTCTGCCTCATGTGAACCAAGGTGAGGCTTTCCAACCTCATTCTGCTCAATGCTGCCCTGTGCCACACCGTTCAGAAATACATTCTGTTGGCTACTACCTTTCGTCCTGCCATTCAACATGCCATAGTAGCGATAAGAGCCACCAATGGAATTGCTGTCGTTGAGCGAATAGTCGGCTGAGAGTTTTTCCGACAAGAAGCGGTTATTGGTATCCGAATTAAAATGCTGGTCGTTGTGATAATGCTTGTCGGGCAAATTGATATCGGTGTTCAGAAGATTATCCTCACCAAAATGAGAGTCCCCCGTCCATAAACTATTGGCTATCTCGAATTTCTTGGTCTGATACCGGGTGCTGACAAGCTCGTAATCCGACATCCATTTGTTGTATTTACCAAAAGCATCTGCACGCAAGCTGAACCCATTGGCACGCCGCTCTTTGGTGCGGATACGAATTACCGATTCTACCTCGGCATCATATTCTGCTCCAGGACTTGTTATCACGGAAATCGACTTGATGTTGTCGGGAGTGATATTTACAATCTCATTATTGTCATTCACACGCTTGTTGTTGATATAAACAATCGGTGTGCCTTTACCAAACACGGATATCTTTTGTCCATCAACAGAGACACGGGGCAACAGATTCAGGACATCAAAAGTGTTTGCCATCTTAGAAAGCAAGGTATGCTCTACGGCAACCTCCACTCCTCCAGGCGACATTTTATACTGAGGTCTTTCACCCTTCACTACAACTCCCTTGATAATCATCGTTTCAGGCTGCAATTTGATGATTCCCATTTCCGGATTGCCGTATATACGGTTGATTGTCTTATAACCAACGTATGTGATACGGGCTAACACCTTCCGGGAATTACAAGGAATGACAAAACTTCCATTCTCATTACTCACACCATGTCCTACGATCGTAGAATCAATGGGCGACAACAAGGTTATATTTGCATATTCAGCAGCATTACCACTCTCATCTATGATACGTCCCTTATAACGAAGGGTTGTCTTCTGCGCGCACTCCACCATGATATTATCCTCCACCTGCGTCATCCTGATGGGATAGAATCCTATCAGTTGCATGATGGCATCGGGAACACTCTGGTTTCGGATACTCTTGGTTACCCTGAAATCCTCCAGTTCATCATACACGAAGTTGATGGTGTACTTATGCTGGCGGGCATTCAAATCCTTCAACGCCGCAGAGAACGACACATTATTATATTGTCGGGTGATGCGCTGGGCATAAGACTGCTGAACCCAAAACAGCAGGAAGAGAAGAAGAAGCTCTCTGACAGGCTTGCCGCTAACGGGCATTGGTTTCCAAAAATCTCTCATAAATATATCCTCCAATCTTATTTCACCATCAATGTTCCGTCAATATACTCTATCTGTATGCGGTCGAAAGCATTCAAAATCTCCAGGTTCTGCTCCAAAGTCTTCGTCTTGTTCCAGTTGAAGAAGAGACGGATGTGCTGGGCACCGGCATCCACATACTCCACCTTGACATGATAGAAACCGGATAGCTGAGCCAGAATGGTTCCCAATTCAGCATCATCAAACACCACCGGCTTCATATCAAGCGAATCCTTGTTCTCTGCTGTTGCAGCACGAAGACTGTCGTTCGTCAGCGCCTGGGTTGTTGCCATCTGTTCTGTAGCAACCTTGTTATCCGCTGCCTGATCAGAAGCCGGGAACCCCAACCAGCCATTGTGAATTGCAGCCAAGGCTACCCCCGAAAGGAAGATGATGCCAACGATGGATGCGGCAATCTTCATCCGGTTGCGATAAGCGTCCTTGGATTTGCCGGCATCTATCGACATCTTATCCTCGTGATGAGCCTGAACAAACTCCTTCCAAGCCTCATCCACATCCACCTCCTTCGGATTGGCTTTCTTGCCAGCCATTCTCGCCATCGCCAGTTCATGGAAGAACTCCTTCACTTCCTCATCGGCAAGCAGGTGCTCCACCTGCTCGTCGGTATATTTCTCGGGATGCTCCTGCATGTCAAAGAGCATCATCCGCTTTTCTTCTTTACTCATGTTTGTCATTGTCTTGCTCATTTAAATTGTTTCTTAATCCAGTCCATCGCCTTCGAGAGATGATTGAATACCGTCACCTTGCTCACTCCCACTTCATCAGCCACCTCCTGATAAGATTTCTCCTGAAGATAGCGCAGACGGAAAATGAGTTGCCGGATAGGCGGTTCCAGGTCTTCGATGAGAAGCATCAGCCGGTCGAGCCGTTCATCGGTCTCTTCTGAGAGAATCACGTCGGCATCATCCAGCAGCAGCTTCGCCACCCTTTCCTTCACGCTCTTATGAGCTATCAGGTTGAGACTGCGGTTGCGTACGCTCCGCATCAAGTAACCATCCTCACTCCCAGGCACCAGAACCACATCATCGGCAAGAATCTGGGCGAATACTTCGCTCACCACATCCTTGCTCTCGTCATCATCCGAAAGAATGCATCTGGCCAGATTGTACATCTTCACATAATGCTGACGGAATAACTGTTCTATGTCCTTTTTTCTGTTCATATACTATCTATACAGTTGAGCCAAGCGAAAAACTAAGCAAAACATCAACTTGTTTGTTTTTTCCTTTAAATCCGAACCGAAATCACCAAGATTCTCCCCGGATTTGAATGCAAAAGTACACAATCTATCGGAGATAGAAGACAAATGGTAAGGATAAATCGATTTTCAATTGATTTATTTGTTCATTCCAACATTTTTTAGTACTTTTGCCCACCAAATTACGAACAAGTAAATAAGATTGGTATAAAAATAGGTATTACCAAAGTAAAGAATAGATTAGATAAAGGAGAATAAGATTATGTCAACGATTATTTATCCATCACCGATATTCGGTCCGGTAAACTCCCGCCGTCTGGGAGTTTCACTGGGCATCAACCTCATGCCATCTGATGGCAAGGTCTGTTCATTCGACTGCGTTTATTGCGAATGCGGATTCAACGCCGACTTCCGTCCTAAGAAGAAGCGCCCTACCCGCGAGGAGGTAAGAGAAGGACTGGAGAAGGTTCTGAAAGAGCGCCACGACAACAACCAGCCTCTGGATGACATCACCTTCGCAGGAAACGGTGAACCTACGGGACACCCTGACTTCAAGGGAATCGTGGAAGATACGATGGAACTCTGCAAGAAATATTTCCCTGAAGCACAAGTATCCGTACTCAGCAACGCCACCTATATATATAAGGAGGAAGTGAGAGAGGCGCTGATGCTCGTGGATAACAACATTCTGAAACTGGATACCGTGGATATGGATTACATCAAGAAGCTGGACCGCCCTCAGCAGCCTAACTACGACGTGAAGGATGTGATCAAATATCTGAAGATGTTCAAGGGGCACGTCATCATTCAGACCATGTTCCTGAGAGGTGACGGTTTGGACAATACCAGCGAGCACTTCGTAGCTCCTTGGCTGGAGGCAGTAAAAGACATCCAGCCTCAGCAGGTAATGGTTTATACCATCGCCCGCGAAACACCAGACAAGTTGCTGGAAAAGGCGCCTAAGGAAGTACTCGATGCCATCAAGGAACGTGTAGAGGCACTGGGCATCAAGTGTACAGCCAGCTATTAAGAGATAATCAGGATAAGAAAGAAAAGCAAGTAGAAAAAAAGAATGAAAGCGAAAAGTAATATCCTTATTATCAGCGACATGTGTGGCTACGGAAAGGTATCTGCCGCCGTTCAGATGCCTATCCTCTCATATATGGGACTCGATGTGTTCAATCTGCCCACCATGCTCATCAGCAACACCTTCCCATACGGCAAGTACGCCATACTGGAATGCACTTCGTATATCGAGGAAGCCTTGCAGAAGTGGAACGAACTGGGCATTCACTTCGATGCCATCACCACGGGTTTCATGGCTTCGGAGCGTCAGGCGAAGCTGGTGGCACGCTATTGCAGAGAACAGGCAGCACTGGGCACCGACATCTATGTGGATCCCGTGATGGGCGATTACGGCAAGCTCTATGGTGGAGCCAGTGAGAGTACCGTGAGATGCATGAAGGAGATGCTGAGCGTATCGCATCTCTGTTTTCCCAACTATACTGAGGCTTGCCTGCTGACGGATTCGGAATACAAGGAAGAGGGAATCTCGCAGAAGGAAGCCTATGAACTGATAGATAAACTGAGAGCCATCGGTTCCCACTCCGTGCTCATCACCTCGTGCATCATAGAGGGTCAGCATGCCGTGGTAGGTTTCAATCATCTTACAGAAGAGTATTTCCTCCTGCCCTACGAAGAAATCCCCGTTCAGTTCCCGGGCACCGGCGACATCTTCTCCAGCATCATCGTGGGCAGACTGAAGGACGGCGATCATCTTCGCCATGCCACCCGCATCGCCATGGATACCCTGCGCAACTGGATAGACATCAACAAGGATGACAAGGACAAGAACCGCGGTATTCCTATAGAAAGACATCTGGGGGACTTGTAGAAGAAATTGAAAGGTAGAAAAACAAGGAATTGATAAAGAGGAAAAAGGGGAACCTGCAAAAACAGATTCCCCATTTTTTATAGTCGATTAATAATAGAGTTATCATTCTGAATCTGACCTTTACGAGCCTTATACTTATTGTGGAAGCTATAAGTCAATGTCAGGCTATAACGGGAGTATGCCTTCTGATAGAACTCATAGTCGAGGACTGGATTGAGCTGATAGCCTTTCTGACGAAGCGTATGGAAGACATCAAATACGCTGAAACCCAGCGACAAGGCATCCTTCAAGAATGTTCGATTATACCCTAAACACACGTAGCCAAGAGGATGACTTTTATAGTTAGCATCTATCGTACTTGTAGAATAATTTCCCTCCACAGAAAAACTACCTATCTTCTTGAAGGTGAGGTAATTGACGCAATTGCCTCTTACCACCCAAATGTGCTTTACATTATAACTCTTTGGAATATCGTCATAATAGCCAGCCAACCCCATGTTGAGATTCCACCAAGGCAAGATTTTCCCATTGAAAGCATAATCAGCCCCCACGATGGTCTCTGAGCCAAAATTGGTTATATCACGATAAGTCTTGTCACCAATCGTCTCAAAATACTCAGCTATCACATCTTTCCTATGCTTATACGAGAAAGACAGAGAATGGTTACCATGCGTCAACTCCCATATAAGGGAGTTACTGATAGATGGCTGCACATTCGGATTGCCAGTTGTATAAAGAACGGCTGAAATACGTTCCTTGTTATTGGTAAGATCACCAAACGAAGGACGGTTGATACTGCTGCTATATGTAAGACTCATACTACTCTTGTCATTGAACTTATAAGACAAGTATGCATAAGGAAACCAATTGGTATATCGCTTATCCACCTCTGTTTTATCAGTCAAGCGATTGATGCCCTTCTGCCAAGTATTCTCCATTCGCATACTCAGATAAGCAAACACCTTCTCTCCAAAGTTCTTCGACAACCCGAGATAAGCAGCCGCAACCTGTTCCTGATACTTCCAATCGCTTGAAGTCAAATCTCCCTCCACAAGATTGTTCCTGATGTTCAATCCTGTGGTTCTGATATTATTCTCATATTTAGAACCTAAGCGAAGCGCCAAACTGCTAGGGAAATTATAACGGAAATCCGTCTGCAAACTTCCTGTATTGGCATTCGAGGTTGATTGATTATACTCATCCGTATGCAAAGGCTCATAATCTTCATAAGATGCTACGAAACTATTGCCCTTATTGGCATGCTTATAATTATAGTTGCCTAATACCTTTAGATAACTGTCTTTCTCATCTATTTTCCAATTGTAAGAAAGCACCGCATTCAGATAATCCGTATTATTACGGTCGTTCATATCAGAAACACCTTGATACAACATTTTATTGGCATCAGTAAATTTACAGTAATCACCCGCACTAACAGCATGCCCATTATTGATATTTCCATTCAGCTCAGCGCCAAAGAGATGATGATGCTTCTTATCAATGGCATAGATACTACCCACACGATAGAAATATAACTTTTGCCTATTATCATACGTTTGAGCAACAAGATGATGGGTATCTGTCTCCATAAAATGATGTTGCGTCTCACCATATAGGGCATTTCTTGCCCAGATATAATAAGTAGAGGCATAAACATTCCAACGCTCCGTTCCCAAGTTAAGATTCAATAATGGATAATAGGAATAAAACTTACTCGATTCTGGGCTTAGATTTCCCACATATCCCGTGATACTTCCATTAAAACCAGCTCGAATCCTTGTCCTTATATGAACAATGCCACCCTTAATGTCGGCATCATGCTCAGCACCATGCGTATCTTGTATCTCAATGCTTTGGATATCATCAGCCTTGATGCTTGAAAGGAAAGACTTCAGTTCCGTTCCTGCCAGTTTTCTGTCATTTACGAAAATGGTTGCCTCTGTATTATTCACCTTGATATTCACTCCTCCGGAAGCATCATCCTGCACCATCACCTTTGGAGCATACTTCAACACATCCGTGGCATTCATAGCCCCGATATTCTTCAGTTCACTCACATTGAAAACGGTCTTGTCTTCCTTGCGTTGGAACAAAGGCTTGTAGGCTTTCACCACCACCTTATTTAATGTATAGGCATCATGGAACAACCGAATACTGCCCATCTTGCCCACATTCACCCGTTTATACTGGGTCTTGTAGCCAACATAGGAGAAACGGGCGATGACCTGCTTCTGATGAACAGGAATCACGAAGTCGCCAGAAAGATTGCTCACACCCCCATTCAGATAGCTGGAATCCCTGACATCCAGAAGAGCGATGTTGACAAATTCCATCGGTGCGCCCTTATCATCCAACACCCTTCCTATCAGCTTCTGGGGTTCCTTCTGGACACACTCGAAATAGATCTCATCCTTGTCGAAGGTGGCACGGATGGGATAAAAGCCAATTACCTGGGTTACGATATCACGGACATCCTTGTTCTTGAAAGAAGTACTGACGGTGAAATCCTCCAACTCATCGTAGATAAAATTGATTTTATATTGGGGTTGAGCCTTGTCTAGCCAGACCAAGACCTTACTGAACGAAGCCTTGTCGAAAGTATGCGACAAGCGTTGTGCATAGCCTGCCATAAGCGCCATACACAGAAATATCATAAATATGATTCTCTTCATAGTTTCTCTCTTTTTCACAGTTCCTGTCGGATAGGAACAAATCATGCGTATTTACTCTACAATCAACATCTGATTAGCCTCATCAAAGGAAAGATGTACCTTATCAAAGTGATTGATCTTGTCGATGATATCCTGCAGGGAATCCTTGCTATCCCATTGCAGATAAAAACGGATATGTGCTGCTGCCTGGTTGCGGTACTCCACCTTTACCTGCATCTTGTCGGCAATATACTCCAAGATACCAGACAACTCAATATCCTCAAAGATAACAGGGGCTTTCTTGGTTGGTTCTATCTTCTGCCAAGCGTCATCTACCGCAACCTTTGCCTTCTGTTTTTGCGGTGTCTTCACGCTATCTGTCACCAAAGCCGTCTCGTTCTTTTCTGCACGGTTCACAATATGATAAGCCGCATACGAAATGCCCGAAAGCATCAGCAATCCCACAAAGGCGGCTACTATTTTCATCCAGGAAGATTGCCCTGTCGGATGATACGCTTTTTCGGAAATATCCAAAGCCTCATCCCCTTGCTTGGAATCAGTATCAGCAAGCTTTGCCTCAAACTCCTTCCAAGCTTTATCCACATCCACAGAGTCTTTCGCCTTCTCATAGGCAAAAGCCCGCTTCAGCAGAACTAACTGATCGTCATTACTCTTGTTGGTCATAACTCTGAATCTTTAAATTGTTCTTTAATCATCTTCGTAATGTTGGAAAGATGTTTCCAGACTGCCACTCGGCTGATACCCAGTTCCTCTCCTATCTCTCCATACTTCATCCCTCCCAGGAATCGCATCTTGAAAATGCACTGCTGTTGTGGGGTGAGATGGGTCTTGGCAAAATGCAGTATCTGCTCCAACCGGAGTTCATCTTCTTCTGGAGATGCAGCCATCTGTTGTTCGCTGGCATAAAGCATAGCGATACGCTGCCGGTTCGTTTTTTGTGAAATGCGCTTGAGGCAACTGTTTCGAACACTCGTTAGCAGATAGTGCTCGACGGTATCTGGCAACAATACGGTATCAGATTCGAGCAATCGTTCAAAGATGTCGCTAACCACATCCTTGCTCTCTTGCTCATCGTAGAGGATGCTGACAGCCATCCCATACATCCGCCCGTAATACTGCCTGAACAGTGTTGATATTTCTTTTTTTCCATCACGATTTTTACTAGCTATTACCCTCGGGTAGAGAAAATTCTAACCTATGAATCCAACTTTTTTTTGCAAAAGTACTCATTTTATCCTAAAAAAGAAAAGATAAAGAGGATATTTATTTTGCTGTTTCAAATATTGCACTTGATTATTTGCATATATCAAATAATAATTGTAAATTTGCGGTGGAAATATAAACTTCGAAGATTATGGCAAAGGAAAGAATCTATCCGGTAGGAGTGCAAACCTTCTGCGACATTATAGAGGAAGGTATGATCTATGTAGATAAAACCGCCCTCATTTACAATATGGCAAAGAAATACAAATATGTGTTTCTTAGCCGTCCACGCCGTTTTGGTAAGTCCCTGCTAAGCAGTACGCTGCGCTCTTACTTTGAAGGAAAGAAAGAGCTTTTCAAAGGACTCGCTATCGAAACTTTGGAGAAAGAATGGACAGAATATCCTGTACTCCATTTCGATCTGTCAACCTTCAAGAACTGCGATTTATCTCTCTTTCCTGAAAAATTCGACATGCAATTACGCAGGTTCGAAAAGCAATTCGGAATAGAAGATATGAGGAAAAGTGCCGGCAACAGATTAACCCAGCTCATAGAACAGGCAGAATCAATGACCGGCAGAAAAGTCGTTATCATTATTGACGAATACGATGCTCCTCTACTTGATGTGTTGCATGATGAGACCAAACTGGAAGCTGTAAGAACTATCATGCAGGAGTTTTATGCGCCTATTAAAGCCAACAGTTCGCATATTCATTTTGCCTTTATCACGGGAATCACAAAATTCTCTCAACTCAGCATCTTCAGCACTATCAATAATCTTACCAACATCAGTATGGATCCGGAGTTTTCTACCATCTGCGGCATCACCAAGGATGAACTGGACACCGTTCTGAAAGAAGATATTGCTTTGCTGGCTAGCAAAAATCATGTATCATTCGAAAGAATGAGAGAATTGCTAAGAGAAAACTATGATGGTTACCACTTCAGCCGGGAAGGTGAAGATATCTTCAATCCATACAGTCTCATGAGAAGTTTTGCGGCAGGATTCATCGACAACTACTGGTATGCTTCGGGTACATCAACCTACCTGATTCATCAGATGCAACATTTCCATACAGATGTCACAACACTTGACGATATGTTTGCCTTTTCCTCATCCTTCGACCGTCCTACGGAAAAGATGAGCGATGCCTTGCCTTTGCTCTACCAAAGCGGCTATCTTACCATCAAAAAGTATGACCCGCTGAGCAATGGATATTATCTAGGCATTCCTAACAAAGAGGTAAGGGCAGGATTAATGGAAATACTCCTACAATAAATATAAATGGAAAAGAAAGAAACAAATACACTCAGTATATTTCAGCGCCCGGTATGGGTAAGCCTGTTCGCCCTTACGGCTGCTATCTCGTGGGGATGGGCTTACCCATTGATAAAAATGGGAATGGAGGAATATCAGATTACAGCAGACATGACCGGAAGCAAGATGCTTTTTGCAGGCATCCGCTTCTTCATTTCCGGCATCATCATCCTGGCCATCGCCAGAAGCTCGCATCGTAAATTCGGATTCAAAAAGAATGCTGTTCAAGAGAATGTCTGGTTCCTTCTCCTCTATGCACTCCTCAACACCACCCTTCATTATGCTTTCTTCTATTTCGGACTCTCGCATAATGCAGGAGCACGTTCGGCGATACTCAATTCGATGAGCGTCTTCACGGTGGTTATCTTTGCCTGCATCTTCTTCAAGAGCGACAGGATGACGTGGCGAAAGGCATTGGGCTGCATCATCGGCTTCCTGGGCATCCTTGCCTTGAACCTTGGCGGAAAGGAAAGCGGAAGTTTCACATTCCTGGGCGATGGTATGATTATCCTCAATGCCCTGTGTGGAGCCAGTGCTTCCCTGCTGACCCGAGGATTGAGCAAGAGGGTGGATGTTTTCGTAGGAACCGGTTATTCGTTGAGCATCGGTGGAGCCTTGCTGGTGATTCCTGCATTGTTAATGGGTAGATATCTGCCAGTCATCAGCTTCTGGGGCATCACCATCCTTCTGCTGCTCATTGCCATCTCAACCATCAGTTTCGCTCTCTACAACAAATTATTGAGCTGCAATCCCGTAGGAAAGGTAGCGATATACAATTCGCTCATCCCCGTAGTAGGAGCCATCACCTCCTGCCTCTGTCTTGGCGAAACCTTCTACTGGAAGTATCTGATAGCAGGCGCATTGGCTACTGCCGGAATTTATATCATCAATAAAGGGAAGAAATAAATTCCGGCTGTTGCCCATGCAACCCATATAGAAAGCAAAGCCAACTTTCCTAAAAGCGAAAAATATGGCTGACATGAGTCTGACATTTATCAATTAACGAATATTATATCTAGTTTTATACCATCTTTCATAGAATTTCTGTACTTTTGCATTTGAATCTTTAAACAGTATATCATTTAAACAGAATAGATAATATGAAACTGAAAGCATATCATTCCATCCTCATCTTCGCCATCCTTGTGATGTCTGCAGCATTCTCCAGTGTGAGCAACTACCGCAAGGCACAGTATGCCATTGTACAAGATATGAACAAAGCTTTGGCTCTGACTCTTCAGGAAAATAAATATCAATGGATTACGCCTGATACCATCCAGAGCTACCGCTCACATCTCAGCATCGACCTGCTGAAATCGACCAGCAATCTCTGCTATGTGATTGAAGACAGAAGAAGAGGCAAGAACAATTCCCAGTTGGTAAATAGCGCCAACCTGCTCAGCAGCAAAGAGATGCTTCTCAACGAGCATTCTATCCAAAGTTATGCTAACTGTTCGATGGCAGATGTTTTGAGTATGAGCAACCAGCGGACATCTTTGACGCTTACCCTCATGGCTATGATTTGGGCTATTGCATCGTTATACTATCATCTCAGAAAACAACCCTGGAATCATGAGGCTGATATGTTCGGCACCATGTGCTATTCTCAAGACGAGGATTCCTTCTACAATCAGGAAAACGGACAAGCCATCAAGTTTACTCCGATGCAGCACCAGCTGATGCAACTCTTCTTCAACAATACACATCATCAACTCTCCAAACAGGAGATTTGTGATGCTCTTTGGCCCAAGAAACCGGATGCCAGCGAAACGCTCTATACCTTGATTCGCCGTATCAAACCGGTGATTGAGCAGAATAGCAACCTCATGATTGAGTCGGAAAGAGGCAAGTCTTACCGACTGATAATCAGATAAGTTCAGAAATGTCAGCCAAATGTCATACTTATTATTTGGCTTTTTTCCATCTTCTTCATACCTTTGCAGCTAAAATACAAAAGAAGCAAAGATATGAAGAAGATTTTTTTGATAGCAGTTGTCTTGCTGATGATGATAAACTTCATCATCAACTATCATCATGAGGTTACGAAAGAGCAGCATACACCGATAGCGGATTTCAAGACCAAGGTAGAGATGGCGCCCATGAAGGAATACAATGATCCGGACTTCGGCTACGTTGTCAAGTATCCTTGCTTCTTCCAGCAGGAGGATACTTCGGTATCGGGATATCAGGGCTATGCCCGCTTCTCATTCACCAATCATGCCAACATCATCCTGGAGAGTTACGTTACCCCCAACTATAGCAACACCCTTCAGGCTTGTGCCGATTCTCTTGCCCAGAAGCTTCATTCGGAGCGGACGATACAGGCTTCGAATAAGGCATTCATCCTCTCCGGTCCTGTCTATGAAAACGGAGTAAGAGTAGATGGCTACAGTCATTACGATAAATTCATCAAGAGTGGCAGAATACTCTTCGTTTATTCCCTCACCTATCCCGACAGTTACAAGCCAGCCATGCCCCGACTGTTCAAACTCATAGACGACTGGAAGATTTTAGGGGCATATTGATTTGTGCTAAGCGGCAAGCCAATAACCAAGGTAGGCATCAACTTCGATATTTATCCCCTATCACCAAACGCTATTTATCCTTTCTTTTTATACACAAAAGTGTAATTCTTAAGCCGCACTCTTGAGAAATACACTTTTGTGTCAAAGGCTTTTTCCTATAATGCTATACTTTTGCAGCAGAAAAATAAATGAATCAAGCAAAACTGTAGCAATATGAAGGAAAAAGTAATTTTTACCACAGCGTTGTGCCTCTCGGCTATGACTCCGATGATGGCGCAGAATATCACCGGCAAGGTGATGAATGCCAAGGGAGAACCTTTGGCGTTTGCCAATGTAGTATTATTGAATAGAACAGACTCGGCTTTCGTCAAGGGCGCAGTGAGTGGAAAGGATGGCAGCTTTGTCATCGACACTTCCTGCAACGGCGGAATCATCAAGGTGACATCCGTAGGTTATAAGACAATCTGCAAGGATTGCACAGGAGAGAATGTGGGCATTATCAAGATGGAAGAAGACAGCAAGATGCTCGGCGAAGTAGTCGTGAAGTCATCCCTTCCTAAGACTATCCTGAAGAATGGCGGAATGACGACAACCATTGCCGGATCCGTACTTGAGAAGGCAGGAACCATGGAGCACCTGCTCGACCGCATCCCTAACGTGTCTGCCCAGAATGGCAGCATCAAGGTATTCGGTCGCGGTGAGCCTGTTATCTATATCAATGGACGACAGATGAGAGACAAGAGCGAGCTGGACCGTTTGCATTCCGACAACATCAAGTCGGTGGAAGTCATCACTAACCCTGGTGCTCGTTACGCTGCCAGCACCAAGGCGGTCATCCGTATCACAACGAAGAAGATACAGGGCGAAGGATTCGGATTCGATGCGAAGACTACTGGTGAATATGATGAGAAGAAAAACTTCGGTGGATTTGGCCAATTGAATATGAACTATCGCAAGAATGGCTTAGAGCTGGGCGCATACGCTTTTGTAGCAAGACAATACCAGCCAGACAATAAAGACTTACAGCAGAAGACTTATCTTGACAAGACGTGGAACCAGAAAAGTGAGATAAGACAAGTAGGTATTATCGAAGCCATGAACTTTCGATTGGATGCCAGCTACCAGTTGGATGCCAATAACTCTATAGGTGCCAACTTTGGTTTTCTAAGAAATCCAAAACAAACATGGAACGGCGATATGAGTTCTTCTATATTGCAAGATGGAGATTTGTCTGAAAGTTCTGATAGTCATGCTGATTTCTTTTGGCAGAAGAATAATCTTTCAAGCAACATTTACTATGTGGGAAAGATTGGCAAACTCGGCATCGATTTCAATACAGATTGGCTATGGTCGAAGGAATACCAGAACGATGTTACCAAAGAGCAATACCAGGAAGTGGGGATGAATGCACAAAGCCAAACGGCTCATAGCTTGACTAACAAGGACTATCATCTGCTCGCTTCCAAACTGGTTCTTTCTTATCCTCTGTTGGGCGGCGACTTATCTTTGGGTGGTGAATATTCCAACACCCATCGTATCTCAAAGTATCAAGTGGTGCCAACCAACTTGGTATCGGATGACGACAGCCGTATTACAGAAAGTATGACATCTTCATTCTTGACCTATTCAAGAGATTTCGGTAATCTGAGTTTGGAGGCAGGTATGAGATACGAGTACATCGACTTCAATTACTATGAATATGGCAAGTATGTGCCTGGGCAAAGCAAGTCGTACGGCAATTGGTTCCCATCGCTTAGCTTATCGATGCCTGTAGGCAAGGTACAGATGCAATTGAGCTATTCAGCCGACATTAATCGTCCTTCCTATCATAATTTGCGCAGTGGCATTCAGTATGACAACCGATACACGTATGAAACGGGAAATCCATTTCTGGTATCTCAGATAAGTAGAAATCTCAACTACGAGTTGGCTTACAAATGGTTGACATTCGATATGACCTACAGCCATACTTCCAATCCGATTATATCCACAGTGGAGACTTATAAGGATAATCCTGCAATAGGCTTGATGAAGCCAGTAAATGGGAATTCGTATAATGACGTAGCTGCATCCATCAACTTGCGCCCTTCGTTTGGCATCTGGTATCCTTCGCTTACAGCATCCGTTGACAAACAATGGTTTGATATGGAGACGCACGATGGGAAATCGCTCAACAAGCCAATGGCTTCATTCCGTTTTGACAACACCCTCAACACCAAATTAGGAATGTTTACGTTGATGATGTCGTATATCACGAAAGGCCATGAAGAGAATCAGTATCTGTACAAGCCAATGTTTTGCACGAATGTTTCCGCATATAAGGCTTTCTTGAAAGACCATTTGTCGTTTCAGCTCTTCATCTATGATTTGTTCGGGACAAACGATAGCCACATGATTGCTCATTTTGGCAAAATAAAGGAAATGGTGTATGATGGACTGTCAACAAGCAAAGTGTCGCTTACTGTACGGTATAAGTTCAACACTACAAGAAGCAAATATAAGGGTACGGGTGCAGGAGAAAGCCAGAAGAACAGAATGTAATCTGTCATCTGCAGCATCCAGTAATGGTGTAATGACAATAAATCTCTCTATAAATGAACAACCCAATAAAATTGTTGATTAGTGGCGCAGACATGGGAGGCTTGATAGCCTCCTGTGCCTTGCGCCATGACTTCCATGAAAGCTCTCGGCAGGAAGATAGATTTCATATCTATCGCATAGAAAAGGATACGCTGACGATGGAAGATGTGGATGCATGCGACTTGTCGGGCATCCGGTATGTGGTGAATGCAACCTTGCATGACAACGAAGCCTCGTTTGCTTTCGATGAGAAATGTAAGGAGCAGGGCATCACCGTTATCCATGCCGTCAATCTTGGCAAGGCTGCCTTTCTCGCTGTAGAGAAACCGAAAGGCTATCCATTCAGCGAAGTAGTGAAAAAAGGTTCGGATGATTTCCATTGCTCACTGGGCAAGTATATCTCGCAGTACGGTATGTTCTGGCAGATGCCCGTGCCTTGGGTGGATGAAGCCATCAGGCATTATTCTGAGGAATCTTTCCCGCAACTGGGCTTTGGGGCATATATTGCCGCCGGCTATTGTGCCAACATCCTCGTAAACCTTGCGGAAGGCAAGGAGGTGAAATACTTCCCCAAGTTCTATCTCTCGCCATTGTTGGAAGAGATATGATTCTGATTATATCATCTGATAGTTAGTGGCATGAAACAGCGCCTCGGCAATGTTCTTCACGCCTATCTTGGCGAAAAGGTTGCGCTTGCAAGCCTTTATCGTATCCACCGACTTGCATAGTCGGTCGGCAATATCATTCATCGTGTAACCTTGGGCAGACAATCTCAAAACATCTCTCTCAGTCTCGCTCAAGGTTATGCCTTCTTTCTTTTCCCACTTGTGACGTAACGTGGAATATTCAAAATAGCTACGCTCACCATTCTTCTGCATGATGATATGTCCCGGTTCATCGGTTGCTGCCAATGATACGGTGCAGAGGGCAAGCCAGATTCTTCCATCATCAGAAAGAAGTATCGGAGTGAGGTGATGATGAATCAATCGGCTATGCCTGCCATTGGTAAGATGAAAGTCGTACGAGATGGTATAGTCCAGACGGTCGCCCACAGGCAATTCATTGAAAAGATCAAAACCTTTCTTGTTCACTTCGAGCAGCATCTGCAGGTCGGCATCCGGAACATGGTCGATATACATCTGATAACCAGCCTCTATCAACTGCTCCGGTTCCAATCCGCAGAGATAAGCGAGGTTATCTGATGCATAGATGAAGTCCTGATGAAAATAGTCGATGATATAGACACACTGGTAGGTGCTGCGGGCAAAAGCCTTTGCCGCATTCACCAATAATTCAATCTTCTCGTAATCTTCTCTGTTGATATGATTCACCTCGTTGGAATGGAGGAAGAAATCGTCTTTTTCTTTATTCATAAGCTATTCTGAATATTACTCTTTTAAACTGTTAATCTTGGCACAGACACTCTGCACATGGTCGAGTCCATATAACATTGAACGAGAATCTATTCCCATCCAAGAGAATAATGTCTGAATTTTCTGGTATTCATTAACGATGTAACTTGTATCTATTTCCGATGTATGAAGTCTGAAACAGATAGGTTCATGGTGCGCAATTCTGTTTCTCAAACTGTTCACCTTGTCAAGTTCATTGAATATATAGGTGTTATTGTATTGAATGGCAGCCGATGAACGGGGTTTGTTTGGGAATGCCCTTAACAGACATTGCCCTGTCGCACGATATTGTAGAGAGGAATACATATATTTCCATACACCGAATTCCATTTCAGCTATCAGTTTGGAATGTGAGTATATGCCTTGTCTATCCAATCGGTTGCATGCTTTTTCTATTATTTTTCTTGTCTCGTTCATGCGACCGTTGGTGAATATTCCATTGATTTGAACAGAATCTTTCAGCCAATTCTCTCCCAAGGTCGTCACCAAAAGACCATCAATTGCATTACGCAATGCCACTTCAAAGCAGCTGACTATTGTAAACATTTCCTGCGACAGACGTAAGTTGTAGCGATACAAAGCCATAGCCTTGCGAGTGTCACCATTCGCAGCATCCTTATATCTCTGCATTCGCTTGGCAGACAAGATTCGTTCAAATTCTAAATATTCCATAAAAATTCGTTCATTTACTTGGTTATAACAAGAAAAAGCACTATCTTTGTAGCGTTGATTCCCGGTAGCCTCTGATTCGTCAAGCTATCGGGTCTTGTTTTTATACGATTTTTGCCTACAAAAATACATCTTTTTTTGCAATTACGATAATGCCACATTATATAATTACAGAAAATTAACCGTAAAAAGTTATAAAAAGTCCTTGCTGTTTCGTGTTATTATTGTATTTTTGCAACACATATATTGATAGATATGGAGAAGAAACAAATCATAGAAGCAATGCACAATAGATTGCATGAGATTGATCCTCATGCAAAAGCTATCTTGTTTGGTTCCCGCGCTAGAGGTACAGAACATGAAGGAAGTGATTGGGATGTATTGATTCTTCTAGACAAGCCAAAAGTTACGCTTCAAGATTACGATAAGTATTCTTATCCACTAAGAGAATTAGGCTGGGATATTGATGAAATCATCAACCCTGTACTCTTTTCTAAAAAAGAATGGGAGGAGAACCATTATACCTTATTCTATCATAACGTAAATAAGGAAGGAATTGCAATATGACAAGGTGACAACTTTACCTTATTAACACAACATAAAAATATAAAATCATGGGATGTTATTTAGCAATCGGGCTGAAGATAAAAACAGCCATTGGAAAGAAAGAAATATCGAAGCATCTTGACGAGATGCCACTCGATGAATTTTTCAAGGAGATAGAAAAAGAGTATCACCTTGAAGACATTTACGTTCGCCAAGAAACAGAGGATTATTATGTTTACACACTTGACGAAAAGTTGTTAGACAAAGAGTTTATCCCTTTCTTGGAGAAGTTCTATCAATTACGTTACCAAGATGGTGACAACTATGATGCTCCAAATGTATTGGAAGAACTAAACAGTATTCCTGACACTTCATCTCGCTTAGCTTTACTAAGCAAGAAAAGCTTTCAAACTTATCAAATGGGAAGCGATAATGACTACTATCGGGTAAAGGGAAGTTGGAACAACTACCTACCAATCTATAATACTTATGCCATTTTGAGTTTGGATGGTAAGATAATAATGGAATGTTATAACGGAGTATTCAAATTCTTGCGTCGTTGCATCATAGCACAACTGCCAGAGTTCAAGCTATCAAAAGCTTTAAGCATTTGGATTGATGGATAAAATGATATAGCTAACAAAAGAATCCCTCACCATAAGCCTTTGATATTCAACGAAATCAAAGGTTTATGGTGAAGGAATCCGACTGACCTTGGGCTTTAGCCTAAAATCAGTCGGTTCCTTTTATGTAGTCCCATCTGAACAAATAAGACCTTCAGTCTTAACGGACACTAATGTATTCTTTTTATTTATTCATAGGCATCAGCCAAACCTGATTCTACGTCCTCTCTAGACCAACCGTCATAAAACGCTCTCTCGTCACCAAAAGGATCACTCCAATTATCGTAATCATTCATTTTCTCGTTTTCATAATCCCAAAATGAAGTTTTATGATAATTTGAAGCCAGTTTCTTTCCTTTTTTGTTACTGTAATCATTTATTTTTATAGATGAAGGTGGAAATGAGGTCTTTCCTACATCGCATTTTTCTGTGAGTAAAACAAATATCTTTCCGTTGCTATTGCTGACAATTGAAAACATTGGTTCTTTTGGAATAGAATTTATAGCTACAGCACCAATATTTGTTCCATAAATGAAAAATAATTGGTTGGTTTCTGGATCTTTTTTTACGAGTATTCGATTGCAATTAAACAGCTCTTTAAAATCGTTTACAGAATATGTTGCTATATAGGTAAGTCCGTCTAATAGCATGTTGTTCGATGTTAGCTTTAACAGGTTGATACTTGTTTCTTGTGTACCATCATATGCTTTTATGGAACATAAGTATTCTTCGTTTAATGCCCATATTTTATCGTATTTTAATGGGATAATTAAATCTCCTCTTGTATTGATGATACCCCATTTATCTTTTAACACTCTGGCATAGCCACAAACAAACCTAGGTTCGCACCAAGAATATACACCAAATGGAATAACAATATTATTATCGTAGTCAATGTAAGCATACTGATATTGACTATTTCTAACCAATGAAAGTCCACAACTAAATTGATACATTTCCGTATATTGTGCGGTAATAACAATCTGTCCATTTTGGTCTTTTGCTCCATATAACCCATTATCTTCGTATATGTTAAGTAATTGTTCTTTTCTCATGATTATTACATATTAATGTATGATACTGGATTTTGTCTTTTTCCTACAAGTTGAGAAATATCCATATGTAAATACGGAGAGTCTGAAATCTCTACACCTTCAAATTCCCATCGACCTACATATTCGTTTGAATCTGTAAGGAACCAATGGGTTGGCTTAAATACCCCTACGATGTAACCAGAACAAATGGCAAAAACGTATTCTGCCTTTTTAGCTCGTTCCCCATTCAATCTCCAATAATTTCTTACACATTCATACAAACTGGGTCTTTTGCACAATAAATAGGTGCGTGTTACATTAAAACAGATGATTTGATTGTTGGATTCGTTTTCAAATCTACCATAATCTCTAAATACGTTTTCCATAAGGGCTTATTATTTCTACTTTACTCTAATTTCCGCAACACTATAATTTAATCTTTTTTATAAGCACCTGAGCAACAAAAAGTTGCTCAGGATTTTGCCATGTCAGAA
>ERZ1027188.25-NODE-25-length-70491-cov-17.984284_pt1 | contig 70491 bp, 59 predicted proteins | sample MGYA00519273_ERZ1027188 | MGnify/ENA primary metagenome ERZ1027188 (study PRJEB26926, sample SAMN06164623) | human gut metagenome | biome: ENVO:00009003; feature: ENVO:2100002; material: ENVO:00002003 | host: Homo sapiens | place: USA | collected 2012 ... | reverse complement strand
GTGAACACCGGGGAGAGATTTTCCAGCGTGATTTCCTTTCCCTGAAAAGTCACGACTTCGGTTTCTTTCTTGTATCTGATATGCTCCATAGTACCTCCGTATTTAATTTTCAAAGTGCAGTGCCGCCATGCTGCGGCGTGAAATGTTTTCTGCCATCAATCACCGTTCCCTTGTGTGTCGCTGCTGCCGTTTCAGCTCTGCCAGCACCTCCGGCGGGATACGGTCTACCAGCCGCTGAATGTCTTTCAGCTCGCTTTCCAGCTTTGCCCGTTCCATCGTATCTTTCATCTTGCCTTTTTCACTGGCTTTGGCCCTTGCTTCCAGCTTTTCATTTTCCGCTAACAGGTCATCGATTGTGACCTTGTATTTTTTCAACTGCCCGGAGAAATTCTCCATCTGTGGGAACCACTTTTTCAGCATGGAGAGGGCTTCCTCTTTTTTCTTTCCGGCATTCAGCGGGTTAATGCCGTCCAGCGTGGCTTCAATGGCTCTGGCCTGCCGGGAGAGGGAAACCGCCTGTTTGAAAAGCCGGGTGGGGATATGCTTCCGGCCTGTCCTGCTGGCGCTCTCCCCACGCTCCAAGTCAGGATATTTCTCCACCATATAGGCGTGAAAATCGTCCTGCCACTTTGTCAGGTTTGCCCGGTTGCCGATAATCTCCTTTGCACACAGGCGATTGTCCTTTGTCAGCGGAACAAAGGTCAAATGCAGGTGGGGTGTTTTCTCGTCCATGTGTACCACTGCCGACACGATATTTTCCCGGCCTACCCGCCCGATTAAGAAATCAGCCGCCCTCTGGAAAAATTCCTGTATCTCCTTTGGGGGCTTCTTCTTGAAAAACTCCGGGCTGGCGGTAATCAGCGTATCCACAAACCGGGTACTATCCTTACGGGTGCGGCAGCCAGCCTGTCCAATGCGGCTTTTAATGAAGTGGTAGTACCTGCCCGACCGCTTAACGATGTGGAAATTGTATTTGCTCCGGCTGGTGTCAATGTCGGGATTGCTGGCGTACTGTTCCTTTTGCCGTTCGTGATGGGCTTCCAGCGGTCTTGCCGGATTGCCCTTGTGTTTTTCAAATCGCAAAATTGCGTGTTGTGCCATAAACTCCTTTCCCCGTTCCTTTCCCTTCCGGGACTTTTCCACAGGAAAATCCCGCAGAAAATATCTCGGATAGGAAGGGAATGGATAGAATATAAATCAATATTTTTATCTCTGTATTTCTATATACCGTCCGGTTTTCGTACTTCAAGAGGATTGATTATCGTACTTGTGGAGTGCGGTTTTCAGTCCTCCGGCGTACCAGAACGGGATTTCTTGAAGTCGGTATTTGGAACCGCTTCATAGGATTTTGGGTAGATGCGGTTGGGTTTTCCACAGCCCTGCTTCTGGATCTCCACCAATCCGGCATATTGCAGTTCCCGCAGGGTGTTGACCGCCTTTTGCCGCCCACAGTGAAGCAGGGCAACAACCTCGCAGATTGGGTAATACAGGAAAATCCGCCCGTACTCGTCCGCCCAGCCGTTCTTCCGGGATAACTCCGTCCGGCGCAGGATAAAGGCGTACAGTATCTTCGCTTCATTGGACAGGGGCTTGAATGTGGGGGCTTCAAAAAGGAAATTGGGCAGCCGGGTAAAGCTGACCGCCTTTTCCGGCTGATGGATATAAATGGTGTTTGTCATATCGTGTTTTGTGGACGGTTAGAAGCCTGTTTCCGGGGGCAGACGGTAGTTTCTATTGCCTGCCCCTGTTCTGTGCTTGCAAAGCCTTGAAAATCAAGGACTTTTCAGCCCCTAACTGTCCACAGTAGACCTCCTTTTCCGTTCACTTTCTGTTTTCTGTCGCCTGTGAACTCTGGCGGCACAGCCGGGACAGTATTTTGCCCGGTTGGATTTAGGGACGAACACACCGCCGCAGACCGCACAGCGTTTCAAGTCCTTATCCCGGAAAATCTCCGCTTCCAGCGGTTTGTCTTGTGGTAAGACCGCCTGGCGAAACCACTTGCAGCAGACCGAGAAAGAAATCATCTGCGGGCAGGTGTGGGTGTCCCCATCGTCAAGGGGCATACAGTTCCCGTCCTCATAGTTGCAGCACTTCCGGCGGATTAAGGCGTTTGCCTGTTTCCTCTGTGCCGGTGTCATGCGGTAAAGGGAACCGTCCGGCTTGCGCTCCAACGGTGGTAGGCGTTTATATGGATTATCTTTCATGCGTCCCTCCGTTTTTCACTTTTGCCGTTCTCCCCGAAAAGGCTTCCTGCCCCATTCCTGCGGCGTGTTCCGGCGTTGGCACGCTCCCCACAGCTTCGGGACAAGTTGTCCCGAAGTGACTTCTGGACAAAGTGTCCAGAAGTTGGCTCCTTGCGGTGCTTCCCCGGCCGGGGTATTCCTTTTCGGACGGTCATCCGGTTTTCAAGGTGCCGTCCATCGATGAACTACCCTAAGTCTACACCTAAATGACCGTTCGTCCCGTATATCCAAGAGGTAGGAAATCCGTCAAAAAAACTGCCTATTTCCACGCTCTCGGAATTGTGGTAGAATGAAAGAAACCGTAAGCTGACAAGGAGGGCGAGCCATGAAAATGCCAACAGAAAAAATGGATACGGCTATGTTTGCCCCCTGCGGCATGAACTGTTTGGTCTGTTATAAGCATTGTTATCATAAAAAGCCGTGTGCCGGTTGCTTGAACAGCGACATGGGCAAACCGGAACACTGCCGCAAATGCAAGATAAAAGATTGTATCAAGGGCAAAGGGCTGTCCTATTGTTTTGAATGTCCCGATTATCCTTGCAAGCTGATTAAAAACCTTGAAAAAAGTTACAACAAAAGGTATCAGGCGAGCCTTATGGAGAACAGCGAGTTTGTTCGTCAGCACGGTTTGGAAAGGTTCATGGAACAGCAGAAAGGGAAATATACTTGTCCCAAATGCGGAGGTATCATTTCTATCCATGACAGAGAGTGCAGCGAGTGTCAAGAAAGCATGAAATAAGCATAAGAGGGGATGTGTAGATTGGCGTTGACAATACAGGAACGCTTGAAAGACCTGCGTGTAGAGCGTGGGCTGACGCTGGAACAGCTTGCGGAACAGACGCACCTCTCCAAGTCTGCGCTGGGCAGTTATGAAGCGGAGGATTTTAAGGACATCAGCCACTATGCCCTTATCAAGCTTGCGAAGTTTTACGGCGTGACCGCCGATTATCTGCTGGGGCTGTCTGAAACAAAAAATCACCCAAACGCCGATCTTGCAGACCTACGTTTGAGTGACGATATGATTGAACTGCTGAAAAGCGGACTGGTGAACAATTCTCTCCTGTGCGAGTTAGCGACGCACCCGGCTTTTCCTCGGTTCATGGCTGACCTTGAAATCTATGTGAACGGCGTGGCGGTGAAGCAGGTGCAGGCCGCAAACGCCATAGTGGATACCATGAGCGCAACGATTATGAAGCGGTACAATCCAGGCCTGACTGACCCGCAGTTACGGCAGCTTGTCGCCGCCCATATTGACGATGACAGCTTTTGCCGCTATGTGATACAGCAGGATATAAACGGCATAGCCCTTGACCTGCGGGAAGCCCATAAGGACGATTTTTTCAGCGTTCCGGAGGACAACCCGCTGGAAGATTTCTTACAGACGATTGAAGAAACCGCCAAGGAGGACAGTGACCCGGAGCAAGCCGCTCTGGTGTTTATCTGCAAGCGGCTCAAATTGAATTTGAAGAAGCTGTCAGACGAGGAAAAGAAGTGGCTGAAAAAGATTGCACAGAAGTCGGACTTGCTGAAAAATCCAAATCCCCAGCGGGGGAGAAAATAGAGAACGAGAAATTGGAGGGAGTAAAGGTGCAGGAGGCAATTATAAAATTGAAACTTCTCGGTCAAATGCCAGACGCAGTGAAAGATGACCCTACAGTAGAAACCATCAACATGTATGACGAATTGCTCTCCAATGTAAAAACGCCATTGACAAGTGAAGAAGTAGGCGTATTGATTGACATTTTCCCCGAAGGTGGAATGTATGGAGTAGAGTGGGATTTGCTAAAATTGGTAGAGTCTTATTTGATAGAAGCGCCATCAAGTGAAGAGTATCGAAAATTGATTACTGCTTGTCCAAGTGAAGAATGGCGAGAAACTATGCAAGCCCGTTTAGATAATTGGGAAAACAACAAACAATAACTTGTTGGGGAGATAGCAAAGCCAGTCGAGCCAGTCAACGGTCAAGATGAACGGCGCATTTCATGCGCCGCCGTTGACAGCCCCGCCCGTCTTTGCTAATGGGCAATCAAGGCGGGAAAGCCCTAAAATGGCTTCCCGCCCATTTCTAAGAACTGATAAGTCAGATTTGCTGAAAAATCCAAATCCACAGCGGGGACGGAAGTAGAGAACAATAAATAAGAATTTACAGGAGGAAAATCAATGGAGAACTTGATTAAGTTTTTAGAAGATAAGATAACGGATAAAATGTCTGTGGAAGAAATAGTTGATGTTTTTGAGCAGATGTGCAGCACACCGCTTGAAGAAGATATGGTTTTATTTGAAACCGGAACATTTACTGCTTTTTCAAAAGAACCATTTTTTCAAATTTCATTAGTTCGACAGTTTTCAAATGATGATGAAGAGTTTTATCAAATCCATGTAGTCATCTTGTATAAGCCAACCGCTGAAAATAAAATTTTCAGCGAAACAACATGGGACGAAGATTTAGACGAAAATATATTTGACTATATCAGAAAATCAGCGTCGTTTGCTTATGCAAGAAATCATGAATACATCGAGGTAAAAATATATATGGACGAAACTTAACTTCTCATTTATCAGGGAGATAGCAAAGCCCTAAAATGGCTTCCCCGCCCATTCCAATTTTGAGAGAAAAATCTGTTTGCTTTTTGTGAGTGTGTCCACAAGTTCGGGACATTTTGTCCCGAAGTCCGGCGTGGGACGAGGAACGGGGGCTTTCATATACGCCCTGTCTGCTGACGAAACCAGCCCTGCGCTTGCGGCTCCACGACACGCAATCACAGCCCTGTTTTCCTGCTGCTTCAAATGCCCTTGCCCGACCCGGCGGCAACCTCATTTTCGCAGCAACGCCGACAGAGCGTATAACACACTACACTTTGCAAGCAAAGTCGTGTGCCAAGGGGCAAGCCCCTTTGGAAACCCCGGACAACAAAACAGGCTGAATATCTCGCACTTTTTCGGTGCTTGATACTCAGCCTTTATTTGTTGTCAGCAGCCCCCGTTTCGTGGTCTGCGTGTAGTTCCTTGTAAACTGACCTAAGCAAAATACGAAACGCATAGGTATGAAGTTAAACAAGCATACCGATGCGGATATATTTGAGTATCTTGCAGGCATTACGAATGTGCAAGGCTACTTAAAACAACTCATTCGCGACGACATCGCGCGGCAGACGCAGGAAAAAAGTAACCATACTTAAATTCCTGCAATGAATAGCATAAAAAGGGAGTCGGACATCACTTGCCCGGCTCCCTTTTTTTCAGTGGCTCTTATGGAACAGCAGATGCTCATACCGTTCCGTGTCAATCGTGCGCACCATAATCTCCAATTCTTCGTCGCCCATGACCGTGTTGCGGCCCTGCGCGTACAGTTCGGCGACCAAGTCGCGCAGCGTCGTGACCAGCGGGTCGGTCTTCGGAATGACCTCGTCGCCCTTCAGGCGGAAGTAGCTGTTCAGCCAGTGCGCCACGCCCGCCGTGCCGGAGGTTGCATCCACCGCGACAAGCGCCGGACGGTTCAGAATCTTTGCTGTGTCGAAAATGTTGTAGATTTCTTCGTCCTTCAGCAGACCGTCGGCATGGATGCCCGCGCGGGTGACGTTGAAGTGGCGGCCGACAAACGGCTGACGCGGGCTGATTTCGATGCCGATTTCGCGCTCCATGTACTCGGCGATTTCGGTCACGGCGGTCAAGTCCATGCCATCGAGCGTACCGCGCAGGGAGGCGTACTCAATCGCCATGGCTTCCAGCGGGCAGTTGCCCGTGCGTTCGCCGATGCCCAGCAGCGAGCAGTTGACCGACGAGCAGCCGTACATCCACGCCGTACCCGCGTTGCTGACGACCTTGTAGAAGTCGTTGTGACCGTGCCACTCCAGCTGTTCCGACGGCACGCGCGCGTAGTGGTGCAGACCGTAGATGATGCCGGGGACGGAACGCGGCAAGGCAGCGCCGTAGTAATGCACGCCGTAGCCCATCGTGTCGCAGGCGCGAATCTTAATCGGCAGCCCGGATTCCTCGGACAGGTACATCAATTCTTCGGCGAAGGGAAGGACGAAGCCGTAGAAATCAGCACGGGTGATGTCCTCGAAGTGGCAGCGCGGGCGGATGCCGCGGTCAAGTGCAGCCTTGACGATGCCCAGATACTTGTCCATCGCCTGTTTGCGCGTCAGGTGCATCTTCTTGAAGATGTGGTAGTCCGAGCAGGAGACGAGGATGCCCGTTTCCTTCACGCCTGCCTGCTTGACCAGCTCGAAGTCCTTCTCGTTGGCGCGAATCCACGTCGTGATTTCGGGGAAATCGTAGCCGAGATCCTGGCAGGCATGGAGCGCTTTCTTGTCCTTATCGGTGTACAGAAAGAATTCGGACTGGCGAATCAATCCCTTCGGGCCGCCCAAACGGTGCATCAGCGAATACAGGTGGACAATCTGCTCGACCGTGAACGGGCTGACAGACTGCTGACCGTCACGGAAGGTGGTATCGGTCATCCAGATTTCGTCCGGCATGTTTTCCGGCACATGGCGCATGTTGAAAGCGACCTTCGGGATGGATTCATAGTCGTACAGTTCGCGATAAAGGTTCGGCTCTGCGACATCTTGCAGGCTGTACTGATAGCGGTTGGTCATCAGCAGGTTTGATTTCTTGTCAAATTCGAGCATGGAAATGCGCCTCCTTCTTCATAAATACAATAGGTAATAGCAAAGAAAGGCAGTACGCGAACGTATTGCCTTTCGGTTTACTGTCGCGTCGTTGCGGCATGGATTATTTCAATTCGCTGACAAACTCCTCGATGCGGCGCAGACCCTCCATGCAGCTTTCCATTGCCACAGCGTAGCTCAAACGGCAGAAGCCCTCCGCCTCAAAGGCGTTGCCCGGCACGACGGCGACGTGCTTGTCCGCCAGCAGCAGCTCCGCGAATGTCTGACTGCTGTCAATAACGCGCCCGTTGTACGTCTTGCCCATCACGCCCGTGATGTTCAGCATAATGTAGAACGCACCCTGCGGCTTCATGCAGCTCAAGCCCGGAATGCTGTTGATTTTCTCCACCATTGCGTTGCGGCGCGCCTCGAACTGCGCCACCATGTCCGTCACGCACTGCGGATCGCCCTGCAGCGCCTTCATCGCGGCGTACTGCGCGATGGAGTTCGCGTTGGATGTCGCGTGGGACTGGAAACTCGTCATGGCGCAAATCTCGTTGCGCGGACCCGCGACGTAGCCGATGCGCCAGCCGGTCATGGCATATGCCTTGGACATGCCGTTGACCACGAACGTCTGGTTCTTGATAGCTTCGCCCAGTTCGGCGATAGAAACGTGCTTCTGACCGTCGTAAATCAGCTTTTCGTAGATCTCGTCGCTGACGACGTAGAACGGGTGGCTGACGGCGAGGTCAGCAACGAATTGCAGTTGCTCGCGCGACCAGACGGAGCCGTTCGGGTTCGACGGACTGGTGAGGATAATCGCCTTGGTACGGCGGGTGACGCGCGCGGCGATATCGTGGCTGGTGGGGATGAAGTTATTGCGCTCATCCGACGGGATGAACACCGGCACACCGCCCGCCATGCGCACCATTTCCGGGTATGACACCCAGCAGGGCGTGGGAATCAGCACTTCGTCGCCGGGGTCGAGGATGCACTGGAAGATGGTGTACAGACTGTGCTTCGCGCCGGAGGAAACGATAATGTCCGACGGCGTATAATGCAGATGGTTGTCACGCTCCAGCTTGTCGCAAATCGCCTGACGCAGCGCAACCGTGCCGGCAGCGGGGGTATAGCGGGTCATGCCCTTGTCCAGCGCCTCTTTCGCGGCATCGCAGATGTATGCGGGGGTCGGAAAGTCGGGTTCGCCCGCGCCGAAGCCGATGACGTCCACGCCCGCGGCCTTCATTTCCTTCGCCCGCGCGTCAATCGCCAGCGTCGGGGAGGGAGCGATATTCTGACAACGGTGAGAAATCGTAAGCGCCATAAGGATTACCTCCTGCAATAACAAGTAATATGAAATGCAATCCGCAGCGTTTTTTCATCCGTTTCCTCATTGAAAGGGATACGGCGGATAGTGCGTGAATGCTCACAACAAGTTAATTATATCCCGTTTGCAACGAAATTGCAAGAGGAAAAACGAGAAAAATGCATAAAATTGCGGTTTTCCTGCAAAATGCAAAAAAATATCCCCGACGTCTTGTGATGCCGGGGAAAATGACTTGCATGATGCAATTTTTATTCCGTCATTTTGCCGCTTGCGTTATCCGAAGGCGCGTCGGCGGTCAAATCGCTGACAAACGCCGCTTTTGCGGTGGTCATGTACACGCCAAGGAACAGCGACAGCAGCATGGAGCAGATGTTTGCAAGCGTGTAGCCCGCCATCGTCAGCACGGCCGAATCAAGCACGGCAATCAGCAGATTCCAGCCGATGAAAGACAACTCCAGCAGGAAGAAATTCATGCGGTTGCCCTTCATGATGGTGCGGCTGGTGCGCATAATCTCCGGGACGCTCGTGTTCGGGTTGCGCGCCAGCAGATAGTCGGATGCCGCCATCAAGTAGAGGCGCATAATGGCGAACACCAGCGTCGCAATCACCGCGATGAAGAACAGAATGGCGGTGAGCAGCATAATATCGGGCGACGACACGGTCAGCAGCACTGGAATCGCCACCACATACGCCAGCAGCATCGGCCAGAAGGCGTAGAACGTCGTGCAGATCTGCAGCCAAATCGCGCGGAAGGTATAGGGAATATACGCCAGCGAATGGCGCACCAGCACGTCCTCGCCACGGAGGATGCGCTCTGCCGCGCCGATGGTGCCCAGCGTCAGCGGAATGGTCATCAGCGTAAACAGCGTATTCAGCAGCGAATAAGTGATCCCCTTGCTCGACGACATGAAGGCGCTGTAAGCCGCCACAAAAGCATCCGGGTCGCTGAGAAGCAAGTCCGTATCCATCGGCGGCATTAGCCCGAAGGCAGTTTGGATAAACATGAAGATAAACTGCGGAAGGCTCGCCACGAGGAAAATCAGCAGCATTATGGGCAGAACAGGCTTGATGGCAGACCAAGCGGTTTGGCGATATTCTTTCGAGGTACGCATAAGCATTTCTCCTTTTATATGGACTTTGGGGTGATGGATGCAGTGTCATCCGCCGAGGAAACGAGGTTGCCGACCCAATCATCCACAAAAGCGGCGCGCGCGGTGACCATGTACGCCCGCACGAACACCGGCAGCAGGAGGACGCAGACGACATAGGCGTTGTAGCCCACCAGCAAGAACACCGCCGCGCAGACGAGGATCATTGGCAGCCACCACCCGGCGAACGACAATTCCAGCAGGAAGAGGTTCAACCGCCTGTCCTCCATGATGGTGCGGCTTGTTTCCATGAGGTCGGACACGCGCAGGGTAGGTTTTTTCGCCATCAGGTATTTCGCCGCTGCCATCGAATACAGCCGCGTGACCCCGAAAGCAATCGCCGCAAGCGAGGCAAGGCGGAAAAGCTGGTAAACGCCGTGCGAATGGAAGATAAGCAGCAAGACGAGTGTGACGGCCGCGAGAGCCAGCAGCGGCCAGAAAGCGTAGAGTACAATACGGATTTCCAGCCCAATCGCGCGGAGCGAATAGGGGACATACGTCAGCGAATGGCGCGCCCGCGCATCTTCCCCGCGCAGAAGCCGCTGTGCCGCGCCAATCAGCCCCAGCGTCAGCGGTACGGACAGACAGTTGAACAGCACGTTCAAGAGCAGATTCGGCGCGAGCGTCTGCACGACGAACGCATCGTAGGCTGCCAGAAAGCGGCTGGGGTCGCTGAACCAAAACTGCATGTCTATCGGCGGAATCAGCCCGAAGAGCAATTGCAGGAAGAACTCGATGAGCTGCGGCAGAACCGCAGTGAGGGCAATCAGCAGCATGGCGCGCCAGTGTGGGCGGATGGCGTTCCACGCGATTCGGCGGTATTCCTTGGCAGTACGCATGGTGTGTATCTCCTTTCGTGGTGTCGGGTCGCGCCAATGGGCGCGACAATATGCAAGTGGTGGGTAGAGCGAGCTGGGGGCGCGTCTGCGGACGCGCGAAGTTTGTGTACTGCGCTGAAAGCGCTTCGCTGTTCAGCGCGTGGGTGGCATACTTGACTTTTCTCACGCAGTTGATTACACGTCCGGCAGTTGGGGCGTTGCCCCAAGCCCCACAAGGGACGCTGTCCCTTGACCCTGCAAGGGGCATTGCCCCTTGACCCGTTTTTGGCAGCCCGGCTTGAGCGCACTTCCTTTACTGGTTTATTCCGCGGATTTTTTCGCGGCGCAAAGTCCTAAAACCGCGTAGAACATCGGCGATGTCAAGCAAATACTAAACGTAAACATCCCCTGCATCAAGAACCCAACCGCCATCATCGCCAGCGGCAGTGTCTCCCGCTTCCTTAGCGCGCCCGCAATCGCCGCGGCGCACGTCAGCATCAGCAGCAGCGTCGCCGGAATCCCGCTATTCACCATCGTTTGCAGGAAAAAATTATGCGGATTATCGAAGTTTTGCAGAATCGTCTGCCCGGTTGCGTCAAGATAATCGCGGAAAGCGGCGTAGAACGCATCCGGCGAAAGCCCGAACCACGGCGACTGCGCGGTCATTTCCAGCGTCATCCGCCAAACGCCGATTCGCTCCGAGCCGAATGCGTCCTGCGCGCGGCCGTTCAGCAATTCGTGCATCTCCCAGAGCGCGCCGCCCTCCGGCATGGGGAGAAAGGCGACGAGTATCAGCGCCACAAGCAGCCCCGCGCACACGAGCGCCAGCAGTCCCTTTCGCGGCAGGGGGCGCAGCGGATGGCACATCAGCAGCGGCGCGAGGGCAACCAGTACAACGCCGAGGAGCGTGCAGACTGCGCTGACCTGCCCCGGCGCGAATTCGATATCCGCCGAGCCGTCAAGCCACGGCAGGACGATCGTTTGGCGCAGCGCGAAGAGCAGCAGCGTCAAGCCCAGCGTCAACAGCAGGCGCGCCAAACATTCCGGCTGACGGAGCGCAAGGCAAATGAGCGCAAGAAGCGTCAGCGCAAGCACAATCAGCCCACTCTGCACGTCCATCAGCAGCGTCAGCAGGATAGCGCACAGCCCGCCCGGCAGATGCAGCCAATGATGTTTTTGCCCCAAGACGAAGCTGCCCAGCAGCCCCGGCATCAGCAGACAGACCCAAGCGCTGACAAGGTCGATATTGCCGATAGTGCCTTGAAATTCGTAGTTTGTGCGGATGCTCCTGCCCAGCGGAAAGAGCGACAGGGGATTGAACCCCGCATATTGCAGCAGCACGAGGACGAGATAGCCCGTCACAGCGGCGCTGCAAACCGTCAGCAGCGCGGGAACATTCGCGTCCATGCGGCGCAGACACAGGAAAATCAGCCCGTAGCACGCGATGGTCACGAAGCCCTCATACCGCCCCGAACCCCACAATACGGTCGGCACGCCCCAAGCATTCATTTCCCCTGCGTGACTGCCGAAGAAGCAGGACAATCCTGTCCAGAGCAGGAAGAGCAACATCAGCATCAGCGGCAGTTTTCGGCGCTTTTCCCGGCGGAAGAGGGTCGGAATCGTCAGCAGGAGGGCCAGCATGGTGAAAATCAGCATTCCGTCCCACTTCGCGCGGGTGATGTTGCTGTAATCCTGCATCGTCAGGCAAGTGAGGGTATCCCACAGCGGAACCTCGCCCGACACCAGCGCGTTCAGCGGCGTACTTTCGCCCAGCAGCCAGAACGGGAAGACGGCGACCCAGAGAATCGCCGCCAGCGTTCCGACGATGATATTCTTTGGCGGGTGGAAGCAGTATTTCTTCATGCTTCACCTCCGGATTTTCATTTACCGCGGCATGGACAGCGCAGCGCGTCCCTTGCCGTGCAGCGTCAGCACAGGCGCGGTGTGCGGGATGTACGCGCTTTCGCCCTTGCGCAGCGTCAGTTGACCGCCCGCAAAACGCACGGTCAAGTCGCCGTCGAGCGCCGTCAAAAGCCCGAATGCCGTCACGGTGGGCAGCACCGCTTCACCCTGTACATTCACCAAGTCCAGCGTGAAGTATTTTTCGTCCAGCACGCGCGCAACGGGCTTATTGGGCGCGGGAATCGGGTCGAGGGAGAAGGTCAGGTCGGTCACGTCCAACGCCTTTTGCAGGTGCAGCTCGCGGCGGTTGCCATTCTTGTCCACGCGATCCCAGTCGTAGAAGCGGTAGGTGATGTCGGACGACTGCTGGATTTCGTAGAGCATGATGCCCGCGCCGATGGCGTGGACGCAGCCCGCCGGAATGAAGCACACGTCGCCCGGATGCACCGTCACGCGGCGCAGGAGCGGCTCGACTGCCGCGCCCTGTTCGCACGCGGCGCGCAGGGTGTCAAGCGTTGTGCCGGGCTTGATGCCGTAAACGAGCTGACTGCCTTCCGGCGCGTCCAGAATCAGCCATGCTTCGGTCTTGCCGAGTTTGCCGTTCTCCACGCGTGCGGCGTAATCGTCGTTCGGGTGTACCTGCACGGATAGCGGTTCGGCGGCATCAATCAGCTTCAGCAGCAGCGGGAAGGGCTTTTTGGCGTACTCGCCCGCGAATGCTTCGCCGTAAGCGGCAATCAGGTCAGGCAGCTTTACGCCCGCGTCGTCGGTGGATTCCAGCCCCGGAATGCACGACACTTCCAGACTTTCGCCCGTCGGCACTTCGCGGATGTCCTTGCTGTAGACCGTGCGCAGCTTCTCGCCGCCCCACGGGGTCAACTTGCCGCCGCGGAACGCCGGGTGCATTTTCAGCGGCAGCAGCGGGCAGTCGTCCGTCAGGCGCATTTCCAGCGCGGCGAACCGCAGGTCAGGCAGGGACGAATAACGGATATGCCCAGCGATGCGCATCCCGATTTTCTGGTAGAGGGTGAGAGCGGCACTGTTGTTCACCAGCGTGTCGCAGCGCAGCGCGGTGCAGCCTTGAGAACGCAGAATGGCGAGCATTTCACCCATCATGCCGCGCCCCAGCCCTTGCCGCTGCTTTTCCGGCGCGATGCACAGGCGGTGGAACGTGCCGGGCTTGCCGCCGAAGAGCCAGTTGACGGCGTCGTAAGCGGGTTCAAAGGTCGAATCGAGGGTGACGGCGGCGACAACGGTGTTCCCTTCGCGCACGACGTAGAGCGTCCCGGCGTCGATACTCTTGTGAATCTGGTCAGCGTTGGGGTACGTTCCCCAGTTCCACTGGGCAATGCCCTTTTCGTGCATGGCACTGGTGACGCGCGCGTACAGGGCGCAGACGGAATCGAAATCGGACGTAAGACCACGGGTAAGCAGCATAATAGTGCTCCTCCTTAAAATGGAATAGTAGAATGAAATTGCTTTTACAAGAGATAACGGCTGAAAACCGCTTTTTCTTGCCCATACTATTCCTGCATTCGCCTGTGCCATCTGCTTGCGCCTTTTCCGCGCTGGCGTCCGGTCGTTCCATTTAGCGTAGCGCTGCTACGCTGCATTTCACTCCCGTTAGCCAGCGCGAAAAATTCGCGGCGCATCTTGGCACATTCTCATTTGGAATAGTATCGCTTGTCAAGAAATTATCGGTCGCTGGTGTACATGGCGAACAGATGCGCATACAGCCCGCCTTTTGCAATCAGATCTGTGTGGCTGCCCTGCTCTTCTACGCCTTTCTCCGTCAGCACCCAGATGCAGTCGGCACCCTTGATGGTCGTCAGGCGGTGCGCAATGGTGAACACGGTGCGCCCCTTCGCCAGCTTTTCGAGCGACTGCTGGACGATGTGCTCGCTCTCGTTGTCCAGCGCGGAGGTCGCTTCGTCCAGAATCAGAATCGGCGGATTTTTCAGGAACACGCGCGCGATGGAAATGCGCTGCTTCTGTCCGCCGGAAAGCCGAACGCCGCGTTCGCCGACATAAGTGTCATAGCCGTGGGGCAGGGCGGAGATGAACTCGTGCGCGCCCGCCAGTTTTGCGGCTTCTTCGACTTCCGCGCGGGATGCGCCGGGCTTGCCGTATGCGATATTCTCCAGCACCGACCCGGCGAACAGGTAGACCTCCTGCTGCACCATGCCGATGGCTTCGCGCAGGCTCTTCTGCGTCAGCGTGCGGATGTCCTGCCCGTCGATGCGGATGCAGCCGCCCGTTACGTCGTAGAAGCGCGGAATCAGGTTGCACAGCGTGGTTTTGCCCGCGCCGGACGGCCCGACCAAGGCAATCGACTGCCCTGGACGGACGGTCATGTTCAGGTTGTGGATGACCTCGGCGTCGTCGTCCTGATAGTGGAAGGAAACGTGGTCGAACGCGACTTCGCCCCGGACATCCGTCAGCACCTTCGCGTCCGGCGCGTCCACAATCTCCGCCGGGGCGTCCATGATTTCGAGGAAGCGGTCGATGCCGGTCATGCCGCGCTGGAACTGCTCGGTGAATTCAACGATACGGCGGATGGAGTTCAGCAGCACGTTCGCATACAGCAGATACGCCATGAAGTCCGCCGCGCTGAGCCGCCCCGCCTTAATGAACAGTGCCCCGCCGACGACGATCACGATGTACATCAGCCCGTCAAAAATGCGGTTCGACGTGCCGAACTGCGCCATCACGCGGTACGACTGCGCCTTGAGGTCAAGGAACTTCGCGTTGCCGTCAGCAAACTTTTTTTCCTCAATTTCCTCGTTCGCGAACGACTTCACCACGCGGATGCCCAGCAGCGAATCTTCCACCTGCGCGTTGATTTCGCCCACCTGCTTGTTGCGCTCCTTGAAAATCTGCCGCATCTTGGTATTGAAGTGCTTGGCGAAGTAGAGCATGAACGGCAGCACAGCGAACATCATCAGCGTCATGGGGATATTCATCGTGCAGAGGATGATGAAGGACACGAGAATCTTCACGCCCGCAATCAGGAATTCCTCCGGACAGTGATGCGCAAACTCGGTGATTTCAAACAGGTCGGACGTGATGCGCGCCATGATCTGCCCGACTTTTGTGTCCGAATAGTACCCGAAGGACAGTTCCTGCAGGTGGTGGAAGATGTCGTGGCGCATATCCGTTTCCAGCTGGCTGCCCATGATATGCCCGATGGACTGCATGTAGTAGTTCGCCGCCGCGTCGATGATGCGCAACAGCATGTAGACACCGCCCATCATCAGCACGAACGGCACCGTCAGCGACGCGACGTCGTAGGTCGCGCGGGTCGTAATTGTGCGGACAATCAGCGGCAGCACCAGCTCGCAGACGGTCGTCAGCGCCGCGCAGCACAGGTCGAACGCCATGGTCTTGCGGTACTTGCGGAAGTAGGGGAGGAAGCGCCGGACAAGGACGCTGGTACTGAGGGTATTGCGGTTCTCCTGCTTGGCCATACAAAAAAACTCCTGTTCGTAGATTCAAAGCCATTGTACCACGAACAGAAGCCTGTTTCAAGCATACGATTCTCATTTTGGGTACGGTCATCTTCCAACGGATGCTCTTGTTCAGGATGGCTTCATGATAGCATAAATGCGGCGGAAGGGCAACCGATTATGGTTGAAAAATGACGCAGCTGGTGGTTTCGATGCGAAAAAAACAAGGGGAATGGCCCAATTTAGCGAAAAGCTATTGACGAGCACAGTGCATTGTTATATAATTATCATGATATGCAGACAAAAAATGTCCGCAGGAAAGAAGGAAAAGAACCATGAAGAACACGAAACGGGTTCTGGCGTTCCTCGTTGGCGCGGCGATGATGCTGCCGATGGCTTCGGCGGAAGGGAAGCTTGCGTCCGGCAACTATGAGGCGAACGCTCAGGGCTTCGGCGGCGCGGTGACAGTGAAGGTCACGGTCACGGATGGCAAAGTCACAGCGGCTACCATCACCGGCGATAAGGAGACCGAGACGATTGGCGGCGCCGCCATCAAGACGCTGACCGAAAAGCTGATTGGCGTGTCCTCTGCCGATGAGGTGGACGCGGTGGCGAGCGCGACGGTGACGTCGAATGCGGTCAAGACGGCGCTGGCGGACTGCCTCCGTCAGGCGGCAGGCGAAGAGAAGACGGAAACTGCCCTGGTGGATGGCGTGTATACCGGCGAGGAACGCGGTTTCAACCTGACGCAGAAGGTGCAGGTGACGGTCGAAATCAAGGACGGCAAAATCGCGTCCGTGACCGTGGGCGACAATGGCGAAACGATGGGCATGATCGCCGCGGTGGAGGAGAAGTGGATTCCACGCGTGGTGGAGAATCAGAGCCTTGCGGTAGACGCCATCTGCGGCGCGACGGCGAGCTCCAATGGCGTCCGCGCGGCGGTCGTCAATGCGCTGGAGAGCGCGGGCATGGATGTGTCTGGAATGTACAAGGCGATTCCGAAAGTCAACGCGGCAGAAGAATATAATGTTGATATCGTGGTCGTCGGCATGGGTTCGTCCGGCACGACGGCGGCGCTGGCAGCGGCGGAATCCGGCGCGAACGTGCTGGCCATCGACAAGGCTGGCAAGTGGGGCGGCACGGGTGTAACGACTTCCGGCCCTGCGAACGTCAACGCGCCCAGTCAGGTCGCGAGCGAAATTGTGGATTGGAAAGACCCGATTAATGGCGTTCACACCAAGGCGGCTGGCGAGCAACTGGTGGATGCGGATGCTCTCTATGCGACGTGGACGGACTACACGACGGTGGACGGCGCGCAGGGCGCGAAGCCGGAGCTGATTGCCAAGGTCATCTATGAAAGCGGCGAGACCTGCGACTGGCTGCAAAGCTATGGCTTCGAGTTCACCCCGGCGGTCGGCTTCGTCGGCGGCAAGTGGGCGATTTTCTCCTCTTATGTCGGTCAGAAGCAGCTGACGGAGAGCTTCTTCGCCAAGGCGTATGACCGCTACACCGAGATGGGCGGTCAGTACCTGCTGGAAACGGAAGCAACCGAGCTGATTATGCAGGACGGTAAGGCAGTCGGCGTGCGCGCGATCAAGGCGGACGGCACGAGCGTGACCATCAACGCCAAGGCGGTCATCCTCTGCACGGGCGGCTTCGCTGGCAGCGACGAAATGCAGGAGAAGTACATCGGTCAGGCGTACAAGCTCTTCGGCATGTCCACCAACGACGGCAAGATGATTGAGTCTGCCATCGAAAACGGTGCGGCGACCCGCGCCATCGGCATGTACCCGATGTCTCACTTCGTTGCGCCGACGGTCATCACCACGCAGTTCTCTGCCGAGGACAACGACATTCCCTATGGGTTGGTCTGCACGGCGGAGGGAATGGCGGTCAACATGAAGGGCGAGCGCTTCATCAACGAATCGTCCATCGCCATGAACGCTTTCTATCAGGGAAATCACTTCTACTATGTGTACAGCAAGGAGCAGATTGACATCCTGCGTGCGCAGGGCTTGAGCGCGAATGCGTCTGGCCGTTATCTGACGCAGGGCGGCATCAAAGCGGACGTTCCGCTGACGAACATCGACACCGTGATTGACGCGGGCATCGAAGCGGGCTTCATCTACAAGGCGTCTTCCTTGGACGAGCTGGCGGCGCAGATTGGCGGAGACTTCTCTGCTGATGCGCTGAAAGCGTCTGTCGCGGGCTACAACCCGGAGAACGACGCATTCGGCAAGGATGCTGGCAAGTTCGAGCGTCTGGGCACGGTCGCGGCGGATTCGGAATACTACGTCGCCTTCACCGGCGCGCCGTACATTTACAGCACCTGCGGCGGTCTGGACGTGAACGAGAACCTGCAAGTTCTGGACACGAATGGCAACGTGATTCCGGGTCTGTTCGCCTGCGGCACGGACAGCATGGGCGTTCTGTTCAACGAGGACAAGGCGTATACCAACTATGGCGGCTGCGCGCAGTCCTACTGCTTCGTCTCCGGTCGTGACGCTGGCGCTTACGCGGCGGCGCATCTGGAAGACTAATCCTATCATCAAGGCAGGGCGTTCTCGAAAGGGGATGCCCTGTTTTGTTGCGCTCTTATCGCGCCCGCAGGCGCGATACCCCCTGTAACATGAAAAATCAAGAAACATGGGAGTGCAATGCGAAGGAGTCCAGAGGGCGACCGCAAAGCCCTCTGGTCGCCTCCGCAGAGGCGAAATCTCCCTGCAACAAAAAAGACCAGCACCGAGAAACGACTTCTCCCGATGCTGGTCGGTCGCGCCCATCTGGCGCGACAATGTGCAAGTGGCTGATAAAGCGGCTTGAGGGGCGCTCCTGCGGGAGCGCGAAGTTACTGGCAGGGACGCTTCGCTGCCTGCGCCTTTGTTGACTTCTTCCTTTGAATTGGTCGCACGCGGAACAGTTGGGGCGTTGCCCCAAACCCCACAAGGGACGCTGTCCCTTGCCCCTTGACCCGTTTTGGGCAGCCCGGCTTGAGCGCGTTACCCCCAATTAGCTTTTTCCGAAAGTTTTTATCCTTAGCCCAGCGTTACCGTGACCTGATGCGTCTTGCCATCCGCAAATACCGGCAGAACATTGCCCGCAATCGCCTGTCCATCCACCGTCACCTGCTTTACGCCGCGGCACACATGCGACGGATTCTCAATCGCGATCGCATACGTTGCTCCGCGGAAACGGCGGCTCACCTGATAGCCGTCCCAAGTGTGCGGAATGCACGGGTCAACCTTCAAACCTTCCCAGTCCGGCTTGATGCCCAGAATGTAGTTGCTGATGACGTAGAAGTTCCATGCCGCTGTGCCGGTCAGCCAGCTGTTCTTTGCCTGACCGAAGTTCGGCGCGTCCTTGCCGGCGATCATCTGGCTGTACACATACGGCTCCATCTTGTGCAGGTCGCTGATTTCCTCGCGGTAGGCGGGGGCAATGCGGCTGTACAGGTCGAAGGCGCGGTCGCCGTGGCCGACAACGGTTTCCGCGGCGATAATCCACGGGTTGTTGTGGCAGAAGATGCCCGCGTTTTCCTTGTATCCCGGCGGATAAGAGGAAACTTCGCCCAGTTCGAGGTGGTACTCCTTGTAGGCGGGCTGGAGCAGCACGATGCCGTGCTTGGTTTCCAGATACTTGTGGACGGATTCAAGCGCCTTTTCCGCCTTGCCGTCCTTCACGCCGACACCGCCCATGACGCAGTAGCCTTGGCTTTCGATGTAAATCTTGCCGTCCTCGCATTCCTTCGAGCCGATTTTGTGGCCGAAGGCGTCGTACGCGCGGACGAACCACTCGCCGTCCCAGCCGTCGCGCAGGATGGCTTCGTTCATCGCGTCGATTTCCTTCTGGCAGGCGTCCGCCTTGTCGTCAAGCCCGCGGCGGCGCAGAATCGCGACCAGATCCGGCCCAATGGCGACGAACATGCCCGCAATCAGCACGGATTCCGCCACGCGGTCATCCGGCGCGTTCGGGTTGGAGAACGTCTGGAAGGATTCGCTCGGTTCATCGGAGAAGCAGTTCAGGTTCAGGCAGTCGTTCCAGTCGGCGCGGCCAATCAGCGGCAGCCCGTGCGGACCCTTGTTGTTGACGACGTGGTAGAAGCTCGCTTCGAGGTGCTCCAGCAGCGTGCCGCAGTCGTCGGGGTTGCAGTCGTAGGGCGTTGCGGCGTCAAGAATACCGAAATCGCCCGTCTCCTTGATGTACGCCGCCGTACCGGCAATCAGCCACAGCGGGTCGTCATTGAAGCCGCCGCCGATGTCGTTGTTGCCCTTCTTGGTCAGGGGCTGATACTGGTGATAGCAGCCGCCGTCGCGGAACTGCGTCGCGGCAATGTCGAGGATGCGTTCGCGGGCGCGTTCGGGGATTTGATGGACGAAGCCGAGCAAGTCCTGCGAAGAATCGCGGAAGCCCATGCCGCGCCCGATGCCGCTCTCGAACATGGAGGTCGAACGGCTCATGTTGAACGTGACCATGCACTGATAGGGGTTCCAAATATTGACCATGCGTCCCAGCTTCTCGTCGGGGGTGGTCAGCACATAGGCGGACAGCAGGTTGTCCCAGTGCTTCTTCAGCACGTTAAACGCATCGGCAATCTGCTCGTCGGTCGTCAGCTTCTCCAGCAGAGCCTTCGCGGGCGCTTTGTTGATGACGCCGGGCGCGACGAACTTCTCCGCCTGCGGCACTTCGACGTAGCCCAGCACGAAGTTGAAGCGGCGCTCTTCGCCGGGGGCGAGGGACACCTTCACCTGATGCGCCGCCATCGGCTGCCAGCCGGACGCGATGGAGTTGCCCATCTTGCCGGTGAAAACCGCCTGCGGGTTTTCAAAGCCATTGTACAGCCCAAGGAACGTCTCCATGTCGGTGTCGAAGCCGTCCACGGGGGTGTTCACGGCGTAGAACGCATAGTGATTGCGGCGCTCGCGGTATTCAGTCTTGTGGTAGATGACGCTGCCTTCCACCTCAACCTCGCCGGTGGAGAAGTTGCGCTGGAAGTTCGTCATGTCGTCCTGCGCGTTCCAAAGGCAGAACTCGACAAACGACGTCAGGATGACATTCTTGGGCGCGTCGGAATCATTGCGCAGCGTCACCTGATGCACCTCGGCGTTCACGCCCATCGGCACAAAAGAGAGCTGACTGGCGGTCAGACCGTTCTTCTGACCGGTGATGATGGTGTAGCCCATGCCGTGACGGCAGGAGTAGCTGTCCAGCTCCGTTTTGACGGGCTTCCAGCCGGGATTCCAGACCGTGTCGCCATCCTTGATGTAGAAGTAGCGGCCGCCGTTGTCCACAGGCATGTTGTTGTAGCGGTAGCGGGTGACGCGGCGCAGTCGGGCATCGCGGTAGAAGCAATAGCCGCCGGCGGTATTGCTGATGATGCCGAAGAACTGTTCGCAGCCGAGATAGTTAATCCACGGGTAGGGCGTCCGCGGCGTGTCGATGACGTACTCGCGGGCTTTGTCGTCAAAGTGACCGTATTTCATGCACCTAATCCTCCAGAGCAGCGGACGTAGCCGCAGTGATTGTTGCAATCCTATTGTATCACAGCTTTTGCGTTTACGCAAACGTTTTCGTGAATCTTTCGCAAATTTTTTTGTGGGAAATGGCGCTGAAGTGATGCAAAGAGGACAAAACAAACGGTTGCGCAAGCGGTGAATCAGCGGTTGACAAAGCGATAGAAAGCGTGCTACAATTCCCAGAAGGAGAAAGCGAAAAGGAAGGAACACACATGGATCGTATTTATCTGGATAATGCGGCGACGACCGCCGTTTCGCAGCCCGTGATGGAGGCAATGCTTCCTTATTATATGCAGGTGTACGGCAACCCGTCCTCCATTCATTCTACGGGGCGCGACGCGAAAAAAGCGGTCGAGCGCGCGCGGCGGCAGGTCGCGGCGGCATTGGGGTGCAGCGCGCAGGAAATCTATTTCACCGCGGGCGGGTCGGAGAGCGATAACTGGGCGCTCAAGGGCGCAGCGTTTGCACATCAGGAGAAGGGCAAGCACATCATCACCACGCAGATTGAGCATCATGCCATCCTGCATACCTGCCAGTGGCTGGAAGCGCAGGGTTGGCAGGTGACGTATCTCCCGGTGGATGCGGACGGCTTCGTGACCGTCCAGCAGGTGGAGAACGCCCTGCGCCCGGATACCGTGCTGGTCAGTGTGATGGCGGCGAACAACGAAATCGGCACGCTCGAACCCGTTGCGGAGATTGGCGCGCTCTGCCACGAACGCGGCGTACTCTTCCACACGGACGCGGTGCAGGCTGTTGGCGCGATTCCGCTGGATGTCGAGGCGCTCCACGCGGACATGCTGTCCCTCTCGGCACACAAGTTCCACGGGCCGAAGGGCATCGGCGCGCTGTACATCCGCAAGGGCGTGAAAATCGACCCGCTGATTCACGGCGGCGCGCAGGAACGCGGACATCGCGCAGGCACGGAGAATCTGCCGGGCATCGTCGGCTTGGGCAAGGCGATTGAACTGGCGGAAGAGGGCTTGGCGGAGAACGCGGCGCGGATGACTTTCCTGCGCAATCGGCTGATCAGCGGCTTGACGGCGGCGATTCCCAACATGCGCATCAACGGCACGATGGACAAGCGCCTGCCGAACAACGTGAACGTGTCTTTTGCGGGCATCGAGGGCGAAGCAGTGCTGCTCCGGCTGGATTTGGAGGGCATCGCGGCATCGAGCGGCTCGGCGTGTACGGCGGGCAGCCTTGACCCCAGCCATGTGCTGACGGCGATTGGCTTGACGCGCGACGAAGCGAAAGGTTCGCTGCGGCTGACCCTCGGCACGGACACCACGCAGGCGGATATTGACGAGGTGGTAAAGAAGCTGCCGGGGATTGTGGAGAGTTTGCGGGAGATGACAAGTTGGTGCGGGAGAGGGTAAGGGAAGGAAAAACCGCATGATAATACTATTTCTAAATTCACCTGCGCCATCTTCTCGCGCCTTTTCCATTCTGGTGTCCGGTCGTTCCACTTAGCGTAGCGCTGCTATGCTGCGTTTCACGCTCGTTAGCCAGAATGAAGAATTCGCTTCGCATCTTGGCGCATTCTTATTTGGAAATAGTATAAGGCAGCAAAAAAGCGCGGAAGGCTGATGTGGCTTTCCGCGCTTTTCTCGACAAGAATACGCTATTCCGGCAGGCATGAGGCAGATTCGCGTCCGCAGACGCGACGAGAATGCTTTTCCAAAGGAAAATTCTCCCTTACACCACCATCACCATTTCCCCTCGCCGTCCTCATCCACATTCCCCGTGTGCTGGAATCCCAGCGATTCGTACAGCCGCATCGCCGGAATATTCGCCTGATGGCACGTCAGCACAACGCGCCCGGAATCCCCGAACGGCTTCGTCGCGATATAGTCCAGCACCGCCTTCATCGCCGCTGTGCCGTAGCCTTTGCCCTGCTCGGCGGCGTCAATCATCATGTGCCAAATGTCGTATTCCGGTACGTCGTAGTCGTAAATCACCATGACGTACCCCACCATCCGCGCGTCAGCGTAAATGCCGAACGGCTGGCACTGATTGCGGTAGACATACGCCTGCGCAAGGCTGCGAATCGGGTGGGAGACGTACTGCGTCTGGTCGTCGCGGAGCTGCAAATGGAATGCATCCAGAAAGTTGCTTTCGTCAATGGGCTTGAGCGTGATGTTCATCGGGTCAATCCTTTCCTAATTAAATCGTCTTTGGGGTGGCATCTGCCCATCTAACGGAGCGCGCGGGCATTTTCATCCCGAAAATCGGAAGTTTTTTGGGAAAAGAAAAATCCGCGTGTTCGTCTTCCCGGCAATGCCTTTTTGTGCTATGATAAAAAGGCAAACAGAAAGGGGAACAAGCATGAAGATTCTGGTTCGATATCACGACGGCGCAGTGCCGCTGACCATCCTGCCGCAGGGGGACTGGATTGACCTGTGCGCGGCGGAAACCGTGACGATGCACGCGGGGGAGTTCCGCATTATTTCGCTGGGCGTGTCGATGCAGCTGCCAGAGGGGTACGAGGCGCACATTGTGCCGCGCAGCTCGACCTTCTGCAAGTGGGGGATTCTGCAGGCGAACAGCATGGGGGTCATCGACGAAAGCTACTGCGGCGATGACGACGTGTGGGGCTTTCCAGCGCTGGCCATGCGCGACACGACGATCGCGCGCGGCGACCGCATCTGCCAGTTCCGCGTGATGAGGAAGATGGACAAGCCGGAACTGGTGACGGTGGAACGCCTTGACAATGCGTCCCGCGGCGGCTTCGGCAGCACGGGTACACGATGAAGAAGAAAAAACGCCGGACGATGCGGCGCAGGGCGACACGCCGGACGATTTTCCAACTGCTGCTGACACTCCTGATGGCGGTGCTGCTGTTCGTCCGCAGCGACGCGCCGAACGGGGATGATTTCCTCGCGCCGATTCCGACGAAGCTGCCGATGGCGACCGCCGCACCCGTTTCATCCGCTGATTTAACGGTGTATTTCCTCGATGTCGGTCAGGCGGACGGCGCAATTCTCGTCAGCGACGGCCACGCCATGATGATTGACGGCGGAAAAGCCTCCGCCAGCCAATTCGTCTATGCCTACCTGACCAAGACGCTGGGGATTGAGCACCTTGACGCCATCATTGCGACGCATCCGCATGAAGATCACATTGGCGGTCTGCCCGGCGCGCTGAATGCCTGCACGGTCGGCGCGGTGTATTCGCCCGTGACGCAGTGGGATACGAAGGTATTCAGCTCACTGGTGAAGTACACCGAAAGGCAGGGAATTTCGCTGACTGTGCCGAGCATCGGCGACAGCTTTTATCTCGGCAGCGCGCAGGTGACGTTCCTCTCCGACGGGCAGGGCTTCACGGACACAAACGACATGTCGCTGGTCGTGCGCGTGGACTGCGGCATCACGTCGTTCCTCTTCACGGGCGACGCGGAGTGGAACGCGGAACACGCGCTTTTGGCAAATGGCCAACGGCTGCAGGCGACGGTGCTGAAAGTCGGCCATCACGGCAGTGAAACCTCGACGTGCTATGCTTTCCTGTGTGAAATCATGCCACAGTACGCTGTCATCAGCGTCGGCAAGGGCAACACCTATGGTCATCCGGCGGAAAGCACCCTGAGCCGCCTTCGCGACGCGGATGTTGTCGTTTTCCGCACCGACGAGCAGGGGACAATTATCTGCCGCTCCGACGGGCGGAACGTGACGTTTGAGACGGAAAAGTGACGACCGAAGGGGTCAAGGGGCGAACGGAAAGCCCAACTTTTTGCCTCCGCAGAGGCGAAATCCCCTGCAACAAAAGCGTTGTATAAGGAAGGAGAACCGCGAATGATAAACATCCGCCGCATGTGGCAGCCGCTGACTTCCACTCCCTTCCTCGCAACGGCGGCGCACCATGAAATCCTGCCCTGCGAATCCCTGCAAAGGTGGATTCGCTGCTTCTGGGGCGGCATCATCGGCGCTGGCGCATCCCCGACGCGCATCATCCCCGATGTCTGCGCTGACCTCATCTACCACATTGACGAAACGGCGGGGCGCATCATCCAAGCGAGTTTCTGCGGCGTCAGCGACGTGTGCGGCACTGCGCATTTGCCGATGATTCCGGGGCATACGGTGAGCACATTCGCCATCCGCTTCCATGCCTTCGGCGCGTATGCGTTTGCGGATGATGCCCTTCGCGGCACGCTGAACGGCTTTGAATCGCCGGAAGTCCGATTCGGTCGACTTGACCGGGCACTGCGGGCGCGATTGCCGGAATTGCGTGGATTATCGGCGCGCACGGCGTATGCGCAGAGCGTCCTGCTGGCGTTTCAGTGCCGGGAAAATCCGCTGGTGGAGACGGCAGCGGATGCGCTGCTGTACCACCGCGGGACGGCGACGGTCAGCGCATGGGCGCACGAGTTGTTCATCAGCAGCCGTCAGCTGGAGCGCCTTTTGGGCGAGTACTGGGGAATGACACCGAAGAAGGGGAGCGCGCTGGTGCGGTATCAGGCGCTCTATCAGGAGATTTGCCGCGGGACACTGAATAACGTGCAGGATGCGGTGGCGCGCTACGGCTTTGCGGATCAGGCGCACCTATGCCGCGAGTTTCGCCGCTATCACGGGGAAAACGTGTCGCATTTCTTCAAGACATCGTGCAAAAACGGGCGTACAATGGAGGAAAACGGCGTTTATCCGCCGGAGGAGGTATCAACATGAGCGAAAGCATCAGCGTCTGCGGCACGGACTGCGGCGCGTGTTCATTCTTTGGGGGACTGTGCCGGGGCTGCAACGAATGTCAGGGGCGCGTGTTTCATGCGCCGACGGGCTGCGCGTGCCCGATTTACGCCTGTGTGCGGGAGAAAAAGGGCTTGCGGAACTGCGCGCAGTGCCCCGACCTGCCGTGCAGCCTTTGGCAAAGCACCCGCGACCCGTCGTTCACGGACGAGCAATTTGCCGCGAATATCGCCGGGCGCGTCGAGAATCTGCGGAAGCGCATGACGAACCGCGAGCTGGCGGATTTCGTCTCTGCCCAGCTGGCGCCGCTGCCGGAAGTCCGCCGAATCCCCATGATGGGCGGGTTCATCTTCTACTACCGTGAGCGGATTTTCGGCGGCGTATACGGTCCGGGCTTCATGGTCAAGAACGTCCCGGCAGCGTGGCGCTTCATGCCGGGTACTTCCGCCGAGCCGCCCTACGATGGCGCGAAGCCTATGCTGCACGTCCCGATTCTCGCCGATTCCGCAAAACTCCGCGCCATGGTGCAGGCGATGTGGGAAGAACTGCCGGAACGTCCGCCGAGAAAGCGGAAAGGCTGACGGCTTTTGGGAAGCACAGCGGCAAATCAGCAAAAAGGCGCGTCAAAAGGGGAAAAAACCTCCGAAAACCCTTGGCTTAATAGTGACAAGTAACTATGCCCTATTTGCGGCAAGTGGTTTCTGATCACGGATGCAAGGCAGACCAAATACTGCGGAGGACTTGCTCCGGGGGATAAGCGTGGGCGCACTTGCAGACAGATCGGCAATCTCAAAGGCAGAGAGCAACGAGAGCTTGCGGACGATCATCCGATTAGGGCGATCTACAATCGCCGCATGAATACGATCACGCAGTATCTCCGCCGTGGCACGCTGGACGAGCAGACCGCCGCCGTAATGAAACGGTTGGCGAAAGATAAACTGGAACGTGCTATTTTGGACGTTGCCTATGCCAATGGCAGTTATGAAAAGGAAATGGAACAGGCAACTTTATTGAAAGAAACAAAGAAGAAACGTTGAATTTGACGAGGTGATGTTATGAAACTAATAAGAGCAAATGTAAATGATTGTGAAAAAATATGGAAAATGCAAACAGAAGCTTTTTCCGATTTGTTAGAAAGATATCAAGACTATGAAACAAGTCCTGGAAATGAGGCAAAAGAAAGAATAGAAGCTAAATTATCACAAGAATTTACATATTTCTATTATGTTTTTGACGGAGATAATTTAGTTGGTGCGATTAGAGTTGTAGATAAAAAAGATGGAAGTAGAAAAAGAGTAGCACCTGTTTTTATTATGAAAGAATTTAGAAACAAAGGGTTGGCACAAAAAGCATTTGAAGAAGTCGAAAAAATTCATGGACATGATAATTGGAAACTTGACACCATTCTTCAAGAAGAAGGAAATTGTTATTTATATGAGAAGTTGGGATATAAAAGGACAGGATTGGTTGAAAATATAAATGATAAAATGGATATTGTTTATTGCGAAAAGAATTAAACAACTTTCAGTTTTCAAATGAAGGGAGGTGCGCCGAATGTCCGAAGAACGCTTCTGGAATACCGATGAATATGCCAGTACAGCTAAGTAAATTAGTTCCTTATCACAGTTAATCCTTGAAAAATGCGCATTTTGCGCTTGACAAAGCGGCACGTTTATTGTACAATAGTGGATGGCATCAATAGCTCCGCTTGCCCCGGAAACTATTGAAACACCCGCGGAGGACATGCGACCATCATGCCGTGCCGCACACACATAGAGAACCATCACTTAGGGAGGAAAAACCTTTGAAGACGTTCATGCCGAAAGCGGCTGACATTACCCGTCAGTGGTATGTTGTCGATGCCGAGGGTCAGGTGTTTGGCCGTGTGGCCAGCCAGGTCGCGAACATCCTTCGCGGCAAGAATAAGCCGATTTACACCCCCAATGTGGATACCGGCGATTATGTCATTATCATCAATGCGGATAAGATCGTCATGACCGGCAAGAAGCTGGATCAGAAGATTTATTATCATCACACCGGCTATGTCGGCGGCCTGAAGGAAACCAAGTACCGCAAGCTGCTGGCTGAGAAGCCTGAATTTGCAATCCGCCGTGCTGTCGTGGGTATGCTGCCCAAGGGACCGCTGGGTCGCCAGATGGCCAAGAAGCTCAAGGTCTACGCTGGCCCGAATCATGACCATGCGGCGCAGAAGCCCGTGAAGTTTGACCTCGTGTAAGGCGGAAAGGAGAAAAACAAATGGCTAAGGTTGATTACAGCGCTGTTGGCCGCCGCAAGAAGGCTGTTGCCCGCGTCCGCTTGGTCGCCGGTGATGGCAAAGTGACCATCAACAAGCGTGATATTGATAACTACTTCGGTCTGGAGACCCTCAAGATGACCGTTCGTCAGCCCCTGACGCTGACTGGCACGACCTCTTTCGACGTGCTGGTGAATGTCTGCGGCGGCGGTGTGTCCGGTCAGGCCGGCGCAATTCGTCACGGCATCTCTCGTGCCCTGTGCAAGGCTGATCCGGAACTGCGTGCTGCCCTGAAGAAGGCTGGCTTCCTCACCCGCGATCCTCGTATGAAGGAACGTAAGAAGTACGGCCTCAAGGCTGCCCGTCGCGCGCCTCAGTTCTCCAAGAGATAACAGGCCCGACAAACCAATTCAAAAATGCTCAAAAAGCCCGGAACCATGCGGTTTTCCGGGCTTTTTCCTTTCCAAAAAGTCTGTTGCCCTTTGTCTGATTTTGGAAGGATTTGACCTCGCCTGACCCGGTTTTTCTTGATTAATAATGGGGCAACAGGCCCTTTTTGACCCCGTTATGATTAAAAAATGGGGCAACTGCGAGCCGAAATCGGGGTGTTTTAGAGGGCATTTTCCCCTTCATTTTTTCGATTCCATGACGGCCTTTGTGAACGGTTTTTCTTTTGAAGGGGATGTCCTGATTTGTCAGGATTTGACCAAACCGAATCCGGTTTATCTTGTTCTTCTGAGTTGCCGCTGTTACGTTTCAAGTGGACGAACTCGCACATTTGCGGTGCAGCGTTCTTTCTACATATAATGAAAGCGTAAAGGAGGAACGCCCTATGAAAAAACGGAAATTCAAGATATACCTCACCCCCGCCGAGAACAGCATAGTGATCCAGAGCCTTAATCATCTGCGCAATACTATGCTCCGTGAAAACCGGGACACCGGCTGCCTGGATGAACTTCTGCTCAAAGCCATGTGCGCCCCGGTGAAGAAGATGTAAAATTACATATCGCTGCTTGATGAGCCGCTTATTCTTTTCAGCAAGAGTAAGTGGCTTTTTTCATGCCCATCTTTCGGAGTTCCCGCATACATAGCCGTCCGTCTTGCCAACGGGCGGCTAAATCTAAGAAGAAGGAGGACATGAAAATGCCGGAACAGAGAAGCCGCCCCAGGGATGGCCGCGTGATCGCGCTGGCCAACCAGAAAGGCGGCACAGGCAAAACCACCACGACGGTGAACCTGGGCATTGGTTTAGCCCGTCTGGGGAAAAAGGTGCTGCTCATTGACGCAGACCCCCAGGGCGACCTCACCACCTGCCTGGGCTGGCAAAACCAAGACAGCCTGCCCACCACCCTGGCCACCGTCATGGAAAAGGTGATCCGGGATGAGCCATTCACCACGGATGAGGGCATTTTGCACCACAGCGAGGGCGTAGACCTTATGCCCGCCAACATTGAGCTGTCTGCACTGGAAATGAGCCTGGTCAACGCCATGAGCCGGGAGTTTACTCTGCGGACCTATGTCAATGAAGCCAAGAAGCACTATGACGTGGTTCTCATTGATTGTATGCCGTCCCTGGGCATGATTACCATTAACGCCCTGGCTGCGGCGGACAGCGTGATTATCCCGGTGCAGGCCCACTATCTCCCCGCCAAGGGCATGACCCAGCTTATGAAAACCATCAATAAAGTGAAACGGCAGATCAACCCGGCTCTGAAAGTGGACGGGGTGCTGCTCACTCTGGTGGATGGGCGCACAAACCTTGCCAGACAGACAGCGGATACACTGCGGCAGAGTTACGGGAGCGTGTTGAAAATTTATCGTTCCGAGATTCCCGTAGCCATCAAAGCCGCAGAAATCAGCGCCGCAGGCAAGAGTATTTACGCCTACGACAAGGGGAGCAAGGTGGCCCAGGCTTACGCGGATTTTTCAAAGGAGGTGCTGGCGGATGGCGAAAAGCAGCGGGCTAAACTTCAATCTTCCCTCAGTCGATGACCTGTTTTCCACAGAGAAAGAACGGGCCGAGGCACGGCTTGAAAAAGTTGTCAATCTTTCGCCCTCGGAAATCAGCGACTTCCCGAATCACCCGTTTAAGGTGCGGATGGACGCAGCCATGCAGGAAATGACGGAAAGCGTGAAGCAGTACGGCGTATTGGTCCCTGCCCTGGTGCGCCCCAAACGGTCGGGCGGCTATGAAATGGTGGCCGGACACCGCAGGAAAAAGGCGGCGGATTTAGCGGGGCTTGCGGAAATCCCCTGTATTGTGCGACAGCTCACCGATGATGAAGCCACGATTATCATGGTGGACTCCAACCTGCAGCGGGAGCAGATTCTGCCCTCGGAGAAGGCGTTTGCCTACAAGATGAAGCTGGATGCCATACGGCGACAGCCTGGAACGAGGACAGATTTAACCTCTGTCCCAGTGGGACAGAGGTTAGGACAAACATCCAGAGAAGCGTTAGCAGACAAATCACCTGATAGCAACACACAGATTCAGCGGTATATTCGTCTTACCCACCTTATCCCGGAAATTCTGGAGCTGGTAGATAATTCAGTCCTTAAAGACCAGGAAATGCTCCAGATTGCCATGCGCCCAGCGGTGGAGCTGTCCTACCTGCGAAAAGAAGAACAGGCCGACTTGTTCGCTATCATGGACGAGATGGACTGCACCCCATCCCACGCCCAGGCCATCAAAATGCGCCAGATGTCCGAAGCCAAGACTGGAGGGGAACGGCTGGCCAAAGACGCCCTTGTTTCCATTATGAAGGAGGAAAAGCCCAATCAAAAAGAACAGTTCAAAATTCCAAAGGAAAAAATCAGCCGGTTTTTTGCGCCGGGGACGCCCACGCAGAAGATCGAGGACACCATTGTTAAGGCGCTGGAACTCTACCGCAAGCGCCAGCGCAGCTTAGAGAGATAGTCCACTACCAAGGGAGCAGTGCGCCCATTTGCAGGGGACAGGCGTTTTCGCTGTTCCCCCTCTCCACACCTCACCCCCTCGTACCACCTAAACAGCCTAAAAAAGAAGATATTTGGGGAGGCTGATTCTTTCAAGAATCCACAGGTTTGGCAGACAGAACGGATGAGGTGGAGAACGCCTGGCGCGCCTCTCTTTTTTAGAACGTAAACAGAATCCAGCCGTAAGCAGCACATCCAGAGCGATGTGCTTTTTTTGCGGCCATTTCAAGGAGGTAACACGATGAAAGCATTGAGAAAGCCTCTGTCCCTGTTCATGGCCCTGCTCATGTGCCTGGGCGTGTTCGTAGGGACAGGAACCACGGCTTTTGCCGCAGGCGAAACCATGACGACGTATATGATCGACCTGCCCCGTGCCAGCGACCCCAACAAGGCCGGATGGGGCCATCCCGCCCTGAATTTCCTGGGTGGCTGGTCCACCGGAGAGAACGACAGCTTTTCCGTCCACACCCAGGACGCCTTCAATGGCAGGGCCATCTACTGTATTGAGCCGGGCGTCGGTGTGAATACCGGCGACCAGTATACGGGCCGGGGCGAAGATTTCTGGGATAACTACCCGTCCAACCTGAACCCCACCATCCCGCCGGATACCATCAAGGAATATATCGGGCGGATTATGACCTATGGTTGGCAGGGCAACGCCAGCACCTCATGGATGAGTGGGAACCCGGAGGACGCCAGCAAGATCGCGGGATATATCGCTACCCAGCTTCTTGTTTGGGAAACTGTCGTGGGCGAGCGCGACAGCCAGTTTAACCATGTGGACGCCAATGCCCAGGGCAAAAACAACGTGACGGAATATATCAGCGCCGACCATCCCCTGTACAGCGAGATTTTCAGCCAGTATTCCGCCATTGAGAGCGCGGTCAAGCGCCACACCATGCTGCCCAGCTTTTTCAGCAGCACCGCAGACGCCGGTGCCTATGAGCTGAAATGGGATGGCCAGCAGTATTCCCTCACTCTCACGGATGAAAACAACGTGCTGGGAGATTACACCTTCTCCAGCAGCACCACCGGCCTGAATTTCTCTGTGGATGGCAACCAGCTCACCATTACTTCCGCCCAGGCCATCAAAGGCTCTGTGACCATCAAGGCGGAAAAAATCTCTGCCCAGCGCAGCGGTGTTGTGGTTTGGACGGACGGCGTTTCCGGCGGCGGCAAACAGGACTTCGCCACCTATGGAGCTACCGTTTCCGACCAGATGGTGGGCTATCTCAATTTGGAAGTCAAAACCGGCAACATGAAGCTGATCAAAACTTCCGAGGACGGCAAAGTAGAGGGCATCTCCTTCACGATTACCGGCGAGGGATACAGCGCCACCAAGACCACCAATTCGGCGGGCGAAATCGACATCACCGACCTCAATCCCGGTGTTTATACCGTGACCGAGCAGTCTATTGACAAATATGAACCCCAGGCTACCCAGCGCGTGACCATTGTCAGCGGCCAGACGGCCACCGTGAACTTTAACAACGTGCTGAAGCGCGGCAGTCTGGAGGTCACAAAGACCAGCGAGGACGGTTTGGTGGAGGGAATGACCTTCCATCTCTATGGGACTTCTCTTTCGGGCCTGCCGGTGGATGAATACGCTGTGACCGACTCCAGCGGTGTGGCGAGGTTTGAAAACGTCCTCATCGGCTCCGACTTCGTGCTGGAGGAGGTTGATACGCCGATCCGCTATGTGGTGCCGGAGGCCCAGAGCGCCACGATTGCCTGGAACGAAGTCACGAACAAGAGTGTGAACAATGTGCTGAAAAAGTTCCGCGTCACTGTAACCAAAAGCGATGTAGAAACCGGCGCGCCCCAGGGCGATGGTTCTCTTGCCGGAGCCACCTATGGGCTTTATAAGGGCGACACCCTTATCGACAGCTATACCACCGATGAGAACGGTCAGTTTACCACGGATTATTATATCTGTGATTCCGACTGGACGATTCGTGAAATCAACCCCAGCGAGGGGTATCTGCTGGATTCCACTATTCACAAGGTAGGTGCGGAGCCGGAACTGTATGAGATCGAGCTGAACGACACCGCCAATGATGTGACTGAACAGGTTATCAAAGGCGACATCGCCATCATCAAGCATACCGACGACGGAGAAACCCAGATCGAAACCCCGGAAGTCGGTGCGGAGTTCCAGATTTATCTCAAGGCGGCAGGCAGCTATGACGCTGCAAAGGAATCTGAGCGCGACGTTCTCACCTGTGACGAGAATGGCTTTGCACAGTCCAAAAAGCTGCCCTATGGAACCTATATTGTCCACCAGACAAAAGGCTGGGAAGGCCGAGAGCTGATGGACGATTTTGAAGTGTATATCGCTCAGGACGGCCAGACCTACCGCTATCTCATCAACAACGCCAACTTTGAGAGCTTCATCAAGGTGGTCAAGGTGGATGCGGAAACTGGTGTTACCATCCCCTATGCAGGAGCCGGGTTCCAGATTTATCGTCCCGATGGCAGCAAGGTGGAAATGACCTTCACCTATCCTACGCCCACAACCATCGACACGTTCTATACCAATGCTGAAGGATATTTGGTAACACCCGAAAAGCTGGAGTATGGCTCCGGGTACTCTTTGGTAGAGGTACAGGCTCCCTATGGTTATGTGCTGGACAGCACACCGGTGTACTTTGATGTGACCGAGGACGCTTCCAGCGAGGAAGGCGGCGTGACGGTCATTGAAGTCACTAAGCCCAATATGGCACAGAAAGGCGTCATCAAGGTCAGCAAAACCGGCGAGGTGTTCTCCACCGTCACAGAATCCAACGGAGTATATCAGCCGGTGTATGACGTAACCGGCCTGTCTGGTGCGGTGTTTGAAATCACAGCGCTGGAGGACGTTTATACGCTGGATGGTACGCTGCGTTATTCTGCGGGCGAGGTGGTGGACACCATTACCACCGGCGAGGATGGCACAGCCCAGAGCCAGCCTCTCTATCTGGGCAAGTTCCAGGTGAAGGAAATCGAGTTCCCCCACGGCATGGTGGATACCGGTGAGAATGTCACCAATGTTGAGCTGGTGTATGCAGGCCAGGAGGTAGAGATCACCGAAACTTCCGCCAGCTTCTACAACCAGCGCCAGAAAGTACAGGTCACTCTGAATAAGCTGCTGGAGCAGGATGAAGCCTTCGGCATCGGTATGAATGGCGAGATTTCCGCCGTCACCTTTGGCCTGTATGCTCAGGAGGATATTACCGCAGCGGATGGTTCCGTAATTCCGGCAGATGGGCTTCTGGAAATCATTTCGGTGAATGAGAACGGTCAGGCTGCCTGTGCTACCGACCTGCCCTTCGGCAACTTCTATCTGAAGGAACTGTCCACGGACAGCCATTATCTGCTGAACGGCGAAACCTTCCCGTTCACCTTTGAGTACGGCGGGCCTTCCGTTGCCGTGGTAGAGATTTCCGCCAACGATGGCGAGGCAATCACCAACGAGCTGATCCGCGGCGAAATCAAGGGCCTCAAAACCGATGAGAACGGCACGGGTCTGGGCGGAGCTGTGATTGGCCTCTTTCAGAGCGATGAAACCGAGTTTACCGCCGAAAACGCTCTTGCCACCGCCACCTCAGCGGAGGACGGCAGCTTCTCCTTCGCGGGCGTCCCCTACGGAAATTGGGTACTGAAAGAGCTGGAAAGCCCGGAAGGGTTCATCCTCTCCGATGAAGTGATCCCCGTTACCGTGGAGGAAGATGGGCAGGTTGTGGAAATCTCCCTTGCCAATGAGCGCGTGTACGGCGACCTGCGTTTGACGAAGGTGGATAAGGACTACCCGGACAACAAGCTCACTGGGGCCGAGTTCGAGGTATATCGCGATACCAACGGCAACAAAGAGCTGGACGAGGGTGACGAGTTGCTGGGCAAGCTGGAGGAAACCAGCACTGGCATTTACGAGATGTCCCACATCCTCTACGGCGGCGTGTTCGTAAGGGAAACCAAAGCGCCGGAGGGCTTCCTGCTGGATGAAAACGCCTACTATGTGGAGATCACCGAGAACGGCAAAATCTACGAGGTAGAGAACGAGGCCGGGGTTGGCTTCACCAACATGGCCCAGACCGGTTCCCTGCGGATTGAAAAGACATCCAGCGACGGCAAGGTGGAAGGGTTCTCCTTCCGCGTGACGGGTGCCAATGGTTATGACCAGACATTCAAGACCGACAGCACCGGCAAGATTGAGATCACCGGACTGCGCGTGGGCGATTACACCGTGTCCGAGGTGTCGGATGGGGCCAGCGCCAACTATGTGCTGCCTGCGGATAAAACGGTGACGATTTTTGCGGATAAGACCACCGTGGCGGAAATGCACAACGAGCTGCGCGACACCCCGAAAACCGGCGACGACAGCAAGCCCTGGCTGTGGGCGGCGCTCATGGGCGTGTCCGCTATGGGCGCTGCCGCCCTGGGCGTTGCGGCCTATGTGGGCAAGCGCAAGAAGGACAAAAACACCGCGAAATAATTGCGGTTTGAATCTGTGTTAGGAGGAATGATTTCATGGAACTGAAAACGATCATTGCCATTGCGCTGGTGGTATTCATCATCGGCGGCTTGATTTTCCTGAAAATCAGAAGCCGGAAGAAGTAACCAGCCAGGGGCGGCCATGCGGGGCCGCCCCTTTTACATACCAAAAAAGAAAGGAGCTTTGCAGATGAGAGAACGATTTGAACAACGGCTGTTCCGCATCTTTGCCCAGGCTGGTTACTCCCCGGTGCAGCTTCTCACCATCACTCCGGAGGAGATGGTGGAGATCCCCGGCATTACCGTTCCCAACATCCGGGCGGTGCTGTGCGTCCAGAACAAGGTGCTGGCAGACCGGAATAAAGTTCGCAGCGGCAGGCTGGTGGAGGAATTGCTGAAAGAAGCCGAAGAAAGCAGGTGTTGCCATGAATGAATTGCACCTGCTGGACATACTGGCGGCCCGGCATGGCTGTTTCATCTCCGACTTAAATCTTTCGCCCATCCTGCGGCGGGCGGCCCTTTTGGACCTGTGCAGGATGGATGAGAACGGCTACCCGCTGTCTCAATGGAGAGATACGGTGCGCTACCTTACCGGGGATGAACGGGATTTTTCCAGTGTAAAAGAGATCCAAGCATTTATCAAACAGGATATGGAGGCAGAGGGATGAACGATGATTCCACAGAAAAACGCATGGCCGGTGATTATGAGGTCATCCAGGCGGTGCATATAGGCGACCGCGAGGTTGTCCTGGGGGAAAATCCGCAGGATGAAACCGGCATGAAGTATATGTGCGCCTTTTGCCGGCAAAACGCCTTATTTGCAGAATACAGCGAAGTGATGGCCAGTGATGATTTCCCGGAGATTGTGGAGCTGTTCGGCCAGCGGATTGCCGAACAGGCGCAGAAAACCCACATAGAACTCAATAAGCCCCGCATACAGGGCATAGACGACCGCCCCATTACAGCGGAGGGCTGCATCCCCATTTCCTATGAGGATGATCTGCACGGGAAAATCGTGGTGATAAAGCCGGAGGTGCTGCGCCGGGAATACCGCAGGGCCACTCGCCAGCTCAAGCTCTGTATGGGAGGTTTTGGGGCTTCCCCGCACAGCAGGGGGTCAGCCTGTTACTGCGTTGACCTTTATACTGGAAAAGAAAGCCGCTATGAGCGCATGGATGTGCTGGGAACGATACAGCCGGAGGACCTTCCCGGCTGGGCCAAGCATGGCCTTACTGCGATTCAGCAGGAACAGGCCAAAAAGAAAACTACGAAGGAGCGTGATCGATGATGGATTACAGAGAAAACGCCGGATATATCATTACGGATTCCTGTCATGTGGGCGACAGCGAATTTGTGTTGGGCGTTCATTTGACAGCGCCCCAGCAGTTTGTCACCTGGAAATGCAGTAACCGGACGGACTACGATTGGGGCCACTATTTCAGCGACCTGTTTTCCGCGCAGAAGGATTTGGTGGCGCGGGCGCAGGAGGAGGTGCAGTGCCTGGAGGATCAGCGGCAGAACGCCATTGTGCCGGAGGCCCCTTACTATTCCCCGTGGGGCAATATCCAGGAATGTGAAACGCTCTGCCCCGGCGTTTATTCCGTTTCCACACCAGGGCATGGAGGCATTATGGTGCGCCGGGAATTGGCGGAAAAGATATTCCGAAAAGAAGCGATGGGCTGCGCCTTTGTTAAGGGCGGCTATCTCTGCTTCGAGGAGGACTGCGACGCGCAGGTGGCTCTCCGGGAGCTGATGGATAAAAAGATGATCCAGGCTCCAGTGAACGAGCGCTTTGGCCCCGGCGCGTATGAGGCTGTCATCAATAGCAGCGTGCAAATTCACCACCCCGAATATTGGCAGGCACGGGAAAAGGCCATATCGGAACAAAACCGACAAGCGAAAAAGAAAGGACGTGAACGATGATGGAGCTGAAAATCACCAGCATGACCCCGGCGGATCGCCTGTATGCGTACAACCAGAGCAGCCAGCTTGAAGGGCAAACCGGCTGTATCGGCCATCTGCGCGGAGATTTTGGCAGCGGCCAGGAGTTTTACACTTCCTGGTTCGACCACCGAAGTGAATACAAGACTGATGAATTTAAGGCGGAGTTTGATGAAGTGGTCAACACTCTGCGGGAGAAGGACGGACTGCTCTGCACCCGTGACAGCATGACCAGGTTTTGCTATCAGAACCCGGAGGCTGAGTTTGAGGGAAACTACTGCGCCGAGTACGGTTTTAAGGTGCAGACGCCCCAGCACACCTATATGCTCCGGTGCAATCCCAATTATGGAGACTACAACTTTTATCTCTACGCCTACGTTTCCCGATTTCTGGAACACCACATGGAAAATGCCAAACAGGGCATCCGGTTTATCACGCCCGGCTATAAGGAGCTGTTCCGTATCCCCGATGGCGACCACATCCGCATTTTCACGGGCGGCGGAGGAACCCGCGACCGTACTTGCCGGTTTATTGACGAAACCCATTTTGAAACCAGCGGAGAGTATTCCAGCGCCCTTTATCATATCTGCGAATTTGCAGAGCGTTTGGAGCAGTCTCACGGGAGCGTGATCCCGCTGCGTTCTTCTCTGCCAGTGCAGTGTTTCAGTGTATTGCCCTCATCCGGGGAGCTGATTCTTCTGACCAGGGGTGAAAAAGGATATAGCCCTTGCTATGATTTTTCAACTCCTGACGCTCAACAGAATCGAGAGTTTGCAGACGACCGCAATGTGAAAAACGGCGTCACCAAAGCGCAGGAGGCCGCTATGCTGGCCGGCTCCATGTTTGGCTGGCAGACCCCAGCCGCCGACCCTAAAAACTATGACGAGCAGGGGCAGCCCATCAGGCCCAGGCAGAAAGATCGGGGTGAGGCCCGATGAAGAATAGGCATAATCAAATCTGGGCGCGGATAGGCATGACACTTTCTCTTATGCCGGATGAAATGGAACTGCTTGTTTCTGGAAACGACTTGGACAAACGGAAATGTCTTTCCCGGATTTTCACGGAGGGCAGAGCCGTGGTTAATGGTGACAGCTATATTCCAGATTCTATTATGGAGAAGTATAACGAAACCTATGGAACGAATTATGACTGCGGGGACGTGGATTTAGATACAGAAGAACTCTCCGGGAAAACTGTGTATTTGGGTAAATTTCCTTTAAGAAATCGAGGTGAAGCCCGATGAAGGAGGAAAGACACGTCATCTGGAGCAATTATGGCCTGGACTATGAGGATTGGCGGGACGATCTGGAGGCAGAATACCCGGATTTATCCGAAAATGAGCGCATTTCTTTGATGTATGAAATCAATGGGGATTACCTGGATGATGAACGCGCTAACCTCAATGTGCAGCTCTCCCAGCCGATTTTAGTCGTAGGCGACCTGGGCCTGTGGAATGGTCGGCGCATGGGATATAAGGAAATCCCCAGCGGCAACATCCGGGACTGCCTGTATTCCGACACAGATTATTCCACCTGGTATGTGGACCGGCTGGGCGATCTGCGGTGCGACGCCATCCACCACGATGGCACGAACTTTTACCTCTACCGCGTTTACAAGGACAGCGCCAGCCCTTCTCAAATTGAACTGCTGAAAGAAAAACTATATCGCGGCATTGCAACCCGCGCCGATATTACGAGAGTGACCCGCAGGCTGGGCGATGACATCGCCAAAGTCTACGGGTTTTCCATTCCCCGGCAGCGGCAGGCCGCCGCCATGGAAAGATGAGGTGATGAAAATGGCGTCTTTACCGCCCGTAAAACTGGATACGCATGAGGACTGGTTCAACTTGCTGATGACGGTTCTCCATCAGCAGGCGGAACAGAACCCCTATGAAGAATACCGGGAGATGGCTCAAAAGCTGATCGACCAGTTTATGCGTTATGGGAGACCCTTTGTTGACAGCGACCATGCGCCCTGCGTGGCGCTTCGGATGTACCCGAAGGAGGCCGGAAATACCATCTGGCTGTTGCTGCTCTCCCTGTGCAATCAATATGACCCTGATAAGGATTACAGCGCAGAACTGAAAGCTGCGAAAAAAGAATAAGAAAAGGAGGGGCAACCGATGGCGATACGATATAAAGCCTTGACGGAGCTGTATCTGGAAACGCAGCGCAGCGTGACAGCTCCCGACCAGTGGCGGGCGTTTCTGGCTTCTGCCTGCCGTAACTACCGGCTTTCTTTTGACGAACAACTGCTTGTCTACGCCCAGCGCCCAGACGCCACCGCCGTCCTGGAGATCGAGCGATGGAACCGGCAATTTGGGCGCTGGGTAAACCGGGGCGCAAACGGCATTGCTGTTTTTGACGGTGAACACAATGGCAAACCCCGGCTGAAATACTACTTTGATATTTCCGATACCCATGAAGCCCGGTTCCCCCGGCCCGTCCCCCTTTGGACGGTGCGGGAGGAATACGCGCCGGACATCATCGAAACACTGGAAAACAGCTTTGGGGAACTGGAGCACAGGGAGGATTTGGGCGAAGCCCTGCTCTCTGCGGCAAAGAACGCCGTGGAGGACAATATGCCCGACTATCTTTCTGAATTGAAAACCCTTACAGAAGGCAGCTTTCTGGAAGAACTGGACGAGCTGAATCTGGAGGTGGAATACCGCAGGGCGCTGCAAAACAGCATTGGATATATGCTGCTGGTGCGCTGCGGCCTCGACCCGTCTGAATACTTTGAAGATGAGGATTTTCGGGATGTGCTGAATTTCAACACTCCACAGACCCTGAACGCTTTGGGCGTGGCCACCGGGGACATCTCCCAGATGTGCCTTTCCGCCATTTCCCGCACGGTCCTTGCCCTGCAAAGACAGCCCCAAAAAGAAAATCGCACATTTGAACCTCAGCAGAAAAACCAGTATGCTGTAACTGAACAGGAAAACACACAGCCGGAAAGGAGTTTTGAATATGACCGAGATCACTTACACCAGGCAGGGCGACTACAATCTGCCGAACCTTCTGCCGCCCCAGGAGGAGCCGGTTCCCCATGGGAAATACGCATTGCTTCGGAAGAAGTTCCTCAAGGAGCACCGCAGGATAACGTACACCAACCTGTTGACCAGCGGCAAGCTGAACGGCCATCTGGCGGAGATCCAGCAGACGGCCCAGCGCCGGATGGAGCAGATCGTGGCGCAGATGGCCAAGGCTCAGGGCGTGACGGAGGAACTGAAAGCCAGCGACCAGATGAAATGGGTGGGTCTGATGAACAACCTGCAGAACGCGGCGGAGGAAATGGTGCTGGCAGAACTGATTTACAGCTAACGACCCAAGAGCCGGAACCGGAAGAAAGCGCAGGTGGCGAACGGCTCCCTGCGCTTTTGGATGAAAAGCAGATCATGGCCATCATCGCCAACAAGGACGATGACCTGAAATATAAGAAAAATCAGATCGAGCTTTTCTTCTCGGTTCACAGCGACGTTCAGGAACGGGCGGAATATTTGAAATCCGCTTATCAGGACCGGTACACTGAGATCATCGCTGACGGGCAGCGCCTGGGATATAAGCCCCAGGAGAATGGCCTGCTCATGTGGGAAGGCTCTTACCCATCCCGCACCAAGGAATCCGTTTTTTCCTGGGATATTGTGGCCCAGTGGACTGCCCAGCTCATTGACAAAAAAGAATATTTCATTCAGACGGACATCCCAAGGCTCCCCGACCAAGAGAGCCAGCAGATGTCCCTTTTTGATTTTGCGGCGTTTAACCAGCCAGCCCAGGCCGAGGGTACGGCCCAACCATCCATTTTCCCTCACCCGGCTCTGCCCCAGCAGGTAATCGACGAGGCGCTGTGCATTGGTGCCAACGACCAGAACAGCCGCCTCATCATCTGCGCCTATTTCAAAAAGGATAAGCCGGACAATGCCCGGTTCCTGGCGGAGCACTATGGCGAGAACGGCGCTGGCTTTTATCTGGATGGCCGGCAGTATGCCATCTGGTACAACGCCGAGGGAATCCGCATTGCCCAGGGCGAAAGCGCCCAGCGTTCCAGCGCCACCCTCATCCCCTGGGAACAGGCGGCGGCCCGTATCCGGGAACTGCTGGATTTGGGCCGGTATATGCCCCAGAGTGAACTGAACCGGGTGGACGGGTATGAACGCCAGCAACGAGCCTCGCAGCTATGGTATCTCCGGCAGGATTTTGCAGAAGGCACCGCCGACACAGGCTATCTTCCCACGGTGAATGCCATTTACGGCAAAAATCATGGATTTCCAGAGGAAAGCGCCGCCATAAGTGATTTGTTAGGCCATCCGGAGGGATTGCAGAACCTGCGGGATGAACTGGAGCAGTTTGTCCAGGCATACAGAGAAAATCGGGAACTGCTGCGGTTCCATTTCCATCGTCCGCAAAAATTGCTGGAACAGCTTTCCGACCTGCAGCGGGAACCGTTGCACTTTACCGCCGCAGAGGGGTACGACCCCCAGCGGCGATTTTTTATCTCCGGGGACGAGATTGACAATCTTCTGCGTGGTGGAAAAGGCAGCACCGATTACCGGCTGGCTGTGTATTCTTTCTACCGCAACCACACAGAGCGCAAGGAACGGGAGAATTTCTTAAAGCACTACCACGGCGATTACAGCGGCCATTCCAGTGGGAATGATGATGTGACCTACCAGCTCAGTAAAGGTGTTTCTTTCAGCCACGGCAGTATCACCGCCCCCTACGCCAAGGTGGAGCTGAAATGGCCCGCCGTGGAAAAGCGCGTCAGCGCCATGATCGCCCAGGGGCGGTTTCTCACCGATGAGGATCGCGCCGCCATGCCGCAGTATGAGAAGCGTCAGCTTGCCCGGAATATCCGCACTTTTTTTGAGAATGTACCCCAGGAGCAGCCCCACCCCTATCCCTTTGGCTTTGACTATTGGGACGCGGTGAAGCTCATTGAGTCGCAGCTTGACGACCCGGCTCGTGTGGAAGAAATCTCTCAGATGATGGTTCCCATTTGGGAGGCCACCCCGCAGGATGATAGGATGTACACCCTGCGCCAGCAGGCGTTTGAAAACCTCGCCGCCTTCCGGCAGGGAACCTTCACGCTCTTTGCGGAGCACAAGGAGCCGGTAGCCCCCATCACGCCGCAGGCGAAAGCCTACGACCTGGGCTATGGCCATTTGGGAAATGGGCTTACTGTGTGGAACCGGCTGGAGGAAGAACACGGGGACTACAAAACGGTTGCCCACATCGCGCCGGATCGCACGGTGACGATTTATGATGAGGAAATGCCCCAGGCGGTGCGGGAGGAAATCCAGCGGATTGCTGACACTTCGGAAATGACCATTTCCGCCACCCAGGACGCGCCGGTGTTCGCCGTGCCGCCCAGGGTACAGGAACCGCCTCAAAAAGAAGAACTGGCAGACCCCTACCCGGAGCTGGCCGCCCAGGTGCTGCGCCTTATAGGCGAGTTTGACGGTTCCCGCATGGGCTATGGCGAAGATGACGCCCAAGCGTTGGAAAATATTGCCCAGCAGCTTCACGACCCCGTTCAGCGGGAGGAAATCCGCAGACTGCTTCAATCCTTCCTGGATCATGCGGACCCGGAAGAAGAAATCGCGGTGGACATCACCCTCTGTATGGAGCAGATCGGGGAGCTGCCCACGGCCCTCACCCCGGAACAGGCGCAGATAGAAGAAATCGCCGGTTATCTGGAGGAGGCCGGATATGCGGCGTCTGATGAGCTGATCGAGGATGGTATTGCCGAATGCCATTCCCATGGCGGCAAGGGGGACAGCCGGGATATTGCCGGATTTATCGAGCGCGAGTTTTTGTCTGAGGAACCGGAACCTGCTTCTCTGGAGATCGCCAAAGAGTTTATCAACGATTTCTGCGTGGCCGAGTATGGCAGCCCAGCCGATTTCAGCGATCTGGAAAAGGTGGGCATTGTCTATACCACTGTAACGGATGAGGAAATCCCCATCCAGGTCAATGCCGATCTGATCCATTACCGCATGGAGCGTTATCTGGACGGGCAGTTTTTGGAGCGCAGGCAGTATGAGAGCCTGGACAAACTCATCCAGAACGAACTGGCTGAGCTGGATTTTGATGATCTCATTTCCGTTTCCGATGAAGAACTGGGCTCTATCGGCGTCACGCCGGAGCAGGGTTCGGATGACTACCGCTTACTCAGCCGCCTCAAAGCCGACTGCGACTACTTCCTGGGCGCTGGCGGACGTGCGGAAAAGCATTTGTGGGCCGGGAACGTGCGGGAGCAGATCGCCAAAATGCGGGAACTCTACGCCGCCCTGCCGGAAAAACCGGAATGGCTCACCCCGGAGGACATCGACCGCTACGCCCAGCGCATGGAGCCGCCCTACGAAGTTGCGGTGTACCACCACTTTGAAAATGGCTTTGATGAACGTCTGGATTACCAAACGCTGGCAGAGGCGGAACAGGCGGCGCAGCAATATGTGGCCGGAACAATGGAGGGCGAGGACGGCTTTGCCTATGACGGCGCTGGTATCTACGATTTGAATGAGCGCCGGTGGCTGCGCGTCTACGGGGACTTCCCCGATGAACGGGCCATCGAGCAGGCGGCGCTTGCCGCAGAGGAACTGCAAGCCAGCCAGGAGCAGAACGTTTTACAGCCTAAAAAAGAAGAACCGGCCCCGCTGCCGCCTAAACGCCCCCGGCGTGAGCGCATTACCTTTACCACTCTGCACCCGGAGGTCCCCAGGGATCAGCGCCATGATTTCCACATCACCGATGACGCCCTGGGCCACGGCACCCCCAGCGAGAAATACGCGGCCAATATTGCCGCCATCCGTACCTTGAAGCAGATCGAAGCCGAGGAACGGCTGGCCACCCCCGAAGAACAGGAAATCCTGTCTCGCTATGTGGGCTGGGGCGGCCTTGCAAACTGCTTTGAAAAAACCAGCCCCCATTATGAGGAACTGAAATCCCTGCTGGACTTGGAGGAATACGCGGCGGCCAGGGCCAGCTCCCTCACCGCTTTTTACACGCCGCCCGTAGTCATCCGGGGAATCTATAATGCTCTCGCTCAGATGGGCTTTACCCAGGGCAACATCCTGGAGCCGTACAACGGCACAGGCAAAAACCCCGTCAAAGAGGCGGAAGCCTGTTTCCAAACCAGTGCCCAGAAGCATCATGCGCTGCTGGACGGCGTATCCTGCCCGATGGCGCAAGCGATTCTCCGTTTCTTCGATACTTGGCAGCCTGAAAAAGCGGCGCAGTCCCCTGCCCTGCAGGAGCATTTCGATGACCTGTGCAAGGGCGGCAATCTCGTTTTCTGCATGATGGGCGCCTCAGGCAAAGCCGAAATGGCGCACGAAGTGTCGGAAATTCGTGCAGCGTGGGAGGCGAGCGTTGCCGGCGGCAAGAGCAATGCGGTACAAGGCCGCTGTCTGGTTACAGGCGACGAGGACACCATTGCCATGCTGCATCCAAGCATCAAGGGCGTTGTCGGCGCACAGTCCTCCGGCGCGTCGCTGGTTTCCTTCAATGCCCTCGCTTTTGAATCCTATGGGCGGAATAAGGGGCAGGGCTTGAACGCCCCCGTCGGAAATCACGCCGCCTTTGCCTACGGCGAAGCGCTCAACTACATGCTTCGCGTGAAGGACTATCACAGTCTGCTGGGATCTGCCACCCTCGTTTACTGGGCAGAAACGGCGCAATCCGCTTACAGCGACTGCTTTGCCGCTCTGCTGGGGACAAACGAAGACATGACGCAGAATACGCTGGACGGCATCATGAAAGCCATCCGCCTTGGGCATGGTCTTCAGTGGGAGAATGTTCCGCTGGATTCCCGTACACCCTTCTACATTCTGGGGCTGTCGCCGAATGCGTCCCGTCTGTCGGTTCGTTTCTTCCTGCAAGGGACGTTTGGCGATTTTGCCGCGAATTTGGCGCGTCATCAGGAGCGTTTGAACATCATTCGCCCATCCTATGACACGCGTGAAACACTTTCCGCCTATTCGCTGCTCAAGGAAACAGCGAATCCCAACAGCAGGGACAAGCTGCCGCCGTCGCATCTGGTGGGCGATTTGCTCCGCGCCATTCTTGGCGATACGCCTTACCCTGTTTCGCTGCTGACGCAAACAGAGCTGCGCATCCATGCGGAGCACAGTGTCAGCCGCGGCAAGGCGGCAATTCTCAAAGCATGGCTGCTGAAAAACGGCAGCAATCCACAGTACAAGGAGGTCATCGACGTGCAACTCAACGAACAGACGAATTACGCACCATATGTGCTGGGTCGTCTCTTTGCGGTGCTGGAAAGCCTCCAGCAGAAGGCAAATCCCGGCATCAACGCTACCATCATGGATCGTTACTTCAACGCTGCCTGCGCAACGCCCAGCATCGTTTTCCCGACGCTGCTGAAGCTGGCGCAGAGTCACCTGAAGAAACTTGATACCGGCTATTTCATTTATTACGACAAGCAGCTGACGGAACTGTGCGGGCGCTTGACTGACAGCTACCCTGCGCGCCTGAACCTGCAGGATCAGGGTATTTTCCAGCTGGGCTACTATCACCAGAAGCAGAAGTTCTTCACGAAAAAGGAGGAAAACAGCAATGTCTGACGTGATTCGCAATCGCTATGATTTCGTGGTACTGTTCGACGTGCAGAACGGCAATCCCAACGGTGACCCCGATGCCGGCAATATGCCCCGCACCGACCCGGAAACGGGTCTGGGGCTGGTGACGGACGTGTGCCTGAAGCGCAAGATTCGCGACTATGTGGCAACCGTCAAGGAGGGCGACCCGCATTACGGCATCTATATTCAGGATGGCGTTCCGCTGAATCGCTGCGACCGTGAAGGGCTGGAGGCCTGCGGCTACGGCGACATCAAGGAGGACGACCTCAAAAAGAAACTGAAGTCGAATGACCCGGAGATTGACCGCAAGCTGCGCGATTATATGTGCAGCCACTACTACGACATCCGGACGTTCGGCGCGGTGATGACGACGTTTGTCAAGGCGTCGCTGAACTGCGGTCAGGTGCGCGGGCCGGTGCAGCTGGGCTTTGCCCGCAGCGTTGACCCCATTGTGCCGCAGGAAGTGACCATCACCCGCGTCGCCATCACGACGGAAAAGGACGCGGAGAAGAAGGGCACCGAAATGGGGCGCAAGTACATCGTCCCCTACGGGCTGTACCGCGTGGAAGGGTTCGTATCCGCAAATCTGGCGCGCAAGACCACGGGATTCAGCGAAGAAGACCTCGCCCTGCTGTGGGATGCCATCCTCAACATGTTTGAAAACGACCACTCCGCCGCGCGCGGCATGATGGCAGTGCGCAAGCTCATCATTTTCCGCCACGAGAAGGAACTGGGCAACGCCCCCGCGTGGAAGCTGTTTGAACGCGTGCGTGTAGCGCGTAAGGCGGACGTGACGGTTCCGCGCAGCTTTACGGACTACGAATGGACGGTGGATGACGCGAATCTGCCGGACGGCGTCACCTGCGAAGTGAAGGGGTGACGCAGCAGGACGCGACCCTCTCCGCCTTGCAGCATTACGCCTACTGCCGCCGCCAATGGGGATTGATTTTTCTGGAGCAGCAGTGGGCAGAAAATGCGCACACGGCGGAGGGGCAAGTGTTCCATCAAACGGCGCATCACGGCCCGGAAGCGGAATTGCGCGGCGATACGCTGATTCTGCGCGGACTGCGGCTGGAATCCGCCCGCCTGCACCTGCACGGCGTCAGCGACGTGGTGGAGTTCCACCGCAGTCCCGACGGTGTTGCGCTGCACGGACGCGAAGGGCTGTGGCTGCCGTACCCGGTAGAATACAAAAAAGGGTCAGACAAAACGCAGGATGCCGACGAGGTGCAGCTGTGCGCACAGGCGCTCTGCTTGGAGGAGATGCTCTGCTGTGCCATCCCGGAGGGCAGCTTGTTTTATGGCGAACCCCGCCGGCGGACGCGGGTCGCGCTGGATGAATCCCTCCGTGCGCGGACGCTATCGCTTCTTGCAGAACTGCTGGAGAATCAGGCGCGCGGACATACGCCATCCGTTCGGGCGCACAAGGGCTGCAATGCCTGCTCGCTCAAGGATGTATGCGTTCCGCGGCTCAGCCGAACTGGCAGCGTCCGCGCCTACATGCACGCCCGTATTGCGGAGGATTCGCCATGAGAAAGATGCTGAATACGCTGTTCGTGACGACGGAAGACGCGTACTTGTCGCTGGAAAACGAGAATATCGTCGTCCATGTGGGCGAGGAAAAGCGCGCGCAGTATCCCCTGCTGATGCTGGAGGGCATTCTGACTTTCTCCTACAAAGGCGCAAGTCCAGCACTCATGGGTGCTTGCGCAGAGCGCGGTATTGGGCTGACGTTTCTGACACCGCGCGGGCGATTTTTAGCGCGCGTCTGCGGCAGCGAGCGCGGCAATGTTCTGCTGCGCCGCGAGCAGTATCGGCGCGCCGACAGCCTATCCGCCAGCTGCCTGATTGCACGGAATTTCATCTTCGGCAAGGTATACAATCAGCGCTGGGTGCTGGAGCGTACCATCCGTGACCACGCCTTGCGCGTGAATGTGCAGGCACTCAAGGATGTTTCCGCTGCGTTAGATGCCAAGCTGCCGCAAATTGAATCAGCGGTTGATTTAGATGTGCTGCGCGGGCTGGAAGGCGACGCATCCGCCGATTATTTTTCGGTATTCGACGAAATGATACTGACTCAAAAGGCGGATTTCTTGCTGAACGGCCGCAATCGCCGCCCGCCGCAGGACAACATGAACGCCCTGCTTTCCTTCGCCTATGTGCTGCTCGCCAACGACTGCGCTGCCGCGCTGGAAAGCGTAGGGCTGGATGCCTACGTCGGCTTCATGCACCGCGACCGTCCGGGGCGCACGTCGCTCGCCCTTGACCTGATGGAAGAACTGCGTGCCCCGATGGCAGATCGCCTCTGCATCACGCTGGTGAACAACCGTGTGCTGCAGGACAAGCACTTCGACCGGCAGGAAAGCGGCGCCGTCTTCTTGAACGATGCCGGGCGCAAGCAGTTCTTGACCGCGTGGCAAAACCGCAAACGCGAAGAAATCACCCACCCGTTCCTGAAAGAAAAAATCATGCGGGGGCTTGTTCCCTATGTACAGGCACTGCTGCTTGCGCGCACCCTCCGCGGCGACACAGACGGTTATCCCCCATTCCTCTGGAAATAACCCGAAAGCGAGGCGTTCCCGATGCTGGTTCTAATCACCTACGATGTTTCCACCGTCGATGCAGACGGCAAACGCCGCTTGCGGCAAGTCGCCAAGCGCTGCGTCGTCCACGGTCAGCGCGTGCAGAATTCCGTATTTGAGTGCTCTTTGGATGCCGCACAGTACAAGCTGCTTCAGGCGGAACTTCGGCAGCTGATTGACCCGGAAAAGGACAGTTTGCGCTTTTACAACCTCGGCAATCACTACGAAAGCCGGATTGAGCACATTGGCGTGAAGACGAGCTACGCCCCGGAAGGGCTGCTGATGCTGTAAGGGCGCGCCGCGCGAATCGCCCGTGCGAAGCGCAAGCCTCCAGCCTTTTGCAGGGAGGTTCGCACCGGATTTCACGGTTTTTCCGGCAAAATTACCGCATTTTCGGCTAAGCTGATTCTCAAAAGGACTGTTTTGTGGTATACTTTTTGTGCAAAGCCTATGATTCTGATCGACAGAATTGTTACTTTGCGCTGTCGCTCCCCGTGCGGGGAGCGTGGGTTGAAATGTTTTGGCGATTAGTTGATCAATGCAGCGAGAGCAGCCCTGTAGCGGAGACACTTTTCACGCAGTTGAGCGTTTTCAGCTCTGAGCCTTTCATTGTCCTCTTCGAGCTGTTGGATCCACACCATGCTTTCCTTGCCGTCTTCAGCCAGAAGAAGCTGCGCCTGTACAACGGGATCGGCGGGTGCGACAGGTTGCTTCTTCTTGCGCCCGCGCTTTGCAACCAGGCGGTCAGCCTCCTGCGGTTGTTCGGATTCCGGCATTTGCACTTCCTGTTCGGACACTTCAGCCGACTCCTGAATAACAATCTCTGCCGGTTCTTCCTGTGCCACACCAGCAGCCTCACGCTTCCAACGCTGCAAGGTCATGGAGTGGATGTGCATTCTTTCGCTGACGATACCAGTCCGTTCCGTTTCCATCATAGCCAGAGCCTGTTCCTTGATTTCCTTAGAATACTTCATTTTCAGTTATCTCCTTACTTTTCATTCTTGTGGAAGGCGCACTCCCTGGTTTCCTTCATGTCATAGTACATGACCTTGGATTCCGGGTCGAAGTGGCCATCTACACTGTAACGCTTGGTAGTATCATAGCCTTCGATCAGGCGGGCAATGGTGTCGTGCATGTTCCGGTTGTTGATGCTGAGCGTCGTCTTCTGCTCAGCACGGGGCTTCGAGAACTGCGTTGCCTTGGCTTCGCTACCCTTGCAAGCACGGATGGCGAAAACTCGATGTGCAACATCCATGCAGAACTGCACATAAGCCGGGAAGCCCATGTCCTCCAACACGCGACGGCTGAAGGTTACGCCCCTCTGGTTGATGTAAATGACCGGCGTGACATTGGTGTTGATGTCGATGACTTCGAGGTTAAACTGAGAGAAATCGAATTTCATAATGTATCCTTTCTTTCGGTCGTGGGGCCAGACACACGCTGTTTGGCCTCTGGGTTGCTTGGTTCAAAGCTCTCTGGGCCAAGCTGGTTGATGGAATCGACAATGGCTAAGAACTGTTCACGCTCATCGTTTGTCCAGTTGGGGTCGATCAGAAAATAGCCACACAATACACCAGACTTGACTCTGGCAACGGTGAACTTCTTCTTGATGACATCGATGGGCGTTCTTCTTGTTCTGCCACGTCGTGACGCCAGCAGTTCTTGAACACGCTGCCATTGTGCCCGTTTGATGATCGCAGGATGGTCGTTCTCCCACACCCATTGGGGCAGGATGTCTGTGTTCTTCACTGTTTTGTGTGTCAGATAGTCCTTTGAGAAGGTCTTTTGGTAACGCACGTCACCGCAGTATTTCTCGTTGGACAGTATGTTGCGGATGGTTGCTGCCCGCCAGCAATCCAGCCCCTTAGGGGAGCGGATGCCCTGGCGCATCAACGAATCCGCAATGTCCTGCAGCGTCGCACCTTCGATGTAGCTGTCGTAGATGTAGTGGACGATCTCGGCTTCGGCTGGCTCGATTTTGACGCATCCAGTGTAATCACGATAGTACCCGATGGTGTTCTTCACGGTGAATTTGTATAGGCCTTCCTGCATGCGATAGCGTATGCCCTCCTTAATCGCAATGCTCTTTTGCTGGCTCTCCAATTCTGCCAATGCAGACAGTATGGAGATAATCAGCTTATTGCCTGTGTCGCTGGTATTGATGCCCTCGCTTTCAAAACTGACAGCGACCGGTGGATTCAGGTCTGAAAGCTTCTGCAATGTCGAAAGGATATCGACAATGTTGCGTCCAAACCGACTGATGCTTTTCGTGAGAATCAGGTCGATCTTGCCCGCCTCTGCGTCCTCCAGCATACGAAGAAAATCCTTTCGTTTTTCAATGGAAGTGCCAGAAATGCCCTCATCTTTATAGATGTCCACCAGTTCGTAGGAGGGATTGGCATCAATGAGCGCCTGAAAATGTTGGATTTGCATCTCAAAGCTGCCCACCTGTGCTTCTTCCAGCGTACTGACACGGCAATACGCAGCGACACGAATCTTCTTGGCTTCCTGAAAGGCGTATATCTTCTTGGTCGGCTGAATGACCTTGACCTTCCGTTCGCCACTGCGGTTTCGCGCAATGGTATCACGAATGCGGCTTTTCTCCGCTTCTCTCGGATTGGCTTTCTCACCGGAGTTTCTTGCTTGCTCTATGCGATCAGCGTCGAGCTTCTTAGGCATTCATCTCGCGCACTAAGAGGAAAAACAGTACCAATGATGTGCGCCTCCTTTCTGATTTGTCGTTTTCAAGCTGATTCACTCCCTTCTGCCGATTGCTTTATGCAAACACGAACTACAAGCCCGTGAATACATCAAAAGTGACGGCATATTCGCCGCCACTCCTGAAATCATGAAATTTTCATTTTCAACAATCTTTTCGTTCAAATGCCCCCTCATTTCTCCAAAGGTAGTGAGGGGCAACCGTTCCTCAGAACGGAGTGACGATCATGACAAACCATGAAAAACAGCGCGTAGCAGAGATGCGCAACCGTGGCATGGGCTACCGTGATATTGCATCTGCGCTCAACCTAACAGAAAACTGCATCAAGAAATACTGCCAGCGCAACAACCTCGGAGGTGTACGAGCTGCAGTTGTACCGGATCAGGTGGCGGGCGTGTGTCCTGAGTGCGGTTCCGCGCTGCGCAACGCCCAAACAGGCAGGCACCGCAGGTTTTGTTCGGATGCCTGCCGGTTAGCTTGGTGGCACAAGCACCCGGAGCTGCTGGCCAACAAGGAAAAATACAGTTACACCTGCCTGTGCTGCGGACGTGCATTTCAGGCGTATGGTAACGCCAACCGGAAGTATTGCTCCCACACCTGTTATATCCATGCTCGGTTTGGGTCGAAGGAAGGTGTTGCCAGTGAATGAGGCAATGTTCCGCAGCGAAAAGCTGTACCAGTCCACACTGGCGACCGCGCAGGCTATGCTGGCGAAAGCCATTATAACACCGGAGGAATTTGTCCAGATCAGGGACCTGCTCATTAAAAAATACCATCCTCCCATCAGTTCTTTATCACCGGGGCAACCCGAAAACTTGACTTGACTATATCGGGCTTTAGAGTGAGTAATGGAGCGAAAGGGGTTGATACAATTGGCTACGGTCAGTAAATTAGCGTTGAAAAAGCCCTCCGTACCCATGCGAAAGCGTGTCGCAGCATATGCCCGCGTATCCATGGAAACAGATCGCTTGCAGCACTCATTGGCAGCGCAGGTCAGCCATTACAGCCAGCTGATCCAGATGCACCCCGAATGGATTTATGCTGGCGTGTATGCGGACGATGGTATCACTGGCACCAAGAAAACGGCCCGAACCGAATTCATGCGAATGCTGGCTGATGCGGAAGCAGGCAAAATCGACATCATCCTCACCAAGTCGCTCTCGCGCTTTGCTCGAAATACGGTCGACATGCTGGAAACCATCCGTCACCTGCGAGAGATCGGCGTAGAAGTCAGGTTTGAAAAGGAAGGTATAAACACCTTCGATGGCAAAGGCGAAGTGCTCCTGACCTTGCTTTCGTCTTTCGCACAGGAAGAAGTCCAGTCACTCAGCGAAAACGTAAAATGGGGAACCCGCAAGCGTTTTGAGAAGGGCATCCCGAATGGCCACTTCCGGATGCTGGGCTACCATTGGGAAGGTGACCAGCTGGTCATCACTCCCGAAGAGGCAGCCATTGTGCGCAGGATTTTCTACAGCTATCTTAATGATGGCAAGTCCCGTGTTGAGCTTGCAAAAGAACTCAACAACGAAGGAATCCGGTCGATCAACGGGTGCAGATTTCAGGATTCGTCCATTAAGACAATCCTCACCAACGTCACCTACACCGGGAATCTACTCCTTCAGAAAGAATACATAGCGGATCCCATCACCAAGAAGCGCAGGAAAAACAAAGGCGAGCTCACACAGTATTTCGTGGAGAACACGCACGAAGCCATCATTCCCGCCGAGGTTTTTGAAGCTGTTCAAGCGGAAATGAAACGGCGCAGGGATCTTGGCCCCAAGGGGAATAAATCGCTAAACCTGAGTTGCTTTTCATCTGTTATCAAATGCTCCTGCTGCGGCTGCTCCTATCAGCGCTCATCGCGGAAGAACCGCAATGGCACCGAGGGACGGTACGTTGTTTGGATCTGCGCAACAAGCAGGAAAGGCCACAAATGCGATGCCAAAAACCTGCCTGAGATCGCACTCAAGAAAACCTGCTGTGAGGTGCTGGGGATGGAGGTGTTCTCAGCCGACGTATTCACCGAACAAATCGACCACATCGATGCCATTGGTTCTGATCAGCTTGACTTCCATTTCAGGGACGGTCATGTTGTCCATCAGAAATGGAAGTCTTCTGCTAAGAAGGACTGTTGGACACCCGAAAGGCGGGCAGAAACCGGCACACGGGTCAAGCGTGATCAGGTGAACTGCAATCCCTCCTGCTTCTCCAGCCGCATTGTTTGCGAGTTGTGCAATGCCTCACTGCGCAAACAGCAACAGAACATCAAGGCAGGAAAAATCACCACTTGGCGCTGTCAAGGCGAGGGTACTGGCTGCGGACATCGAGGTTATCGCGATGACGATGTGAAGGCTGCCGTTGCCGATATGATGGGTCTTGCTCAGTTCGATGAAGCAGCCTTCCGTTCACAGATTGACCACCTGTCCGTTAGTCCAGCCTTTGTCATGACCGCCCATTTCAAGGACGGGCATACCACCACTCATCAATTTTCAGAAAAAGTCAAGCAACCTCGCTGGACAGCCGAGCATCGGGCGCACTTCATGGAAGCAGTCCAGCGTAGAAAGGAGGCCAAGCTGAATGCCAACAGTCAGGACAATTCCAGCAACGATTAACCGATTTACGGCGCAGCCCATCGTTAAAGCGACCAAACGCAAGGTGGCTGGATATGCTCGCGTTTCCACTGATAGCGATGAACAGTTCACCAGCTATGAAGCTCAGATCGACTACTACACGACCTACATCAAAAGCCGGGAAGAATGGGAATTTGTCGATGTCTACACCGACGAGGGTGTCACCGGCACCAGCACGAAACACCGCGAAGGCTTTAACCGTATGATCGAGGATGCGCTGGCCGGTCGAATCGACCTCATCATCACCAAGTCAGTCAGCCGCTTTGCCCGAAACACAGTTGACAGCCTGACTACCATTCGAAAGCTCAAGGATCATAACGTTGAATGCTTCTTCGAGAAGGAGAACATCTGGACTTTCGATGGTAAGGGTGAACTACTCATCACAATCATGTCCTCGCTGGCACAGGAAGAATCACGCTCCATTTCCGAAAACTGCACATGGGGTCAGCGGAAGAGATTTGCTGATGGCAAGGTATCCGTACCTTATGCCCGCTTCTTGGGCTATGATAAGGGCGAGGACGGAAAGATGGTCATCAACCAGGAGGAAGCCAAGGTTGTGCGCCGCATTTTCAGCCTTTTTCTACAGGGCATGACCGCGCACGGGATCGCAAAGCTGCTGACAGAAGATGGTATCCCGACACCTGGGCACAAAACCAAATGGTCAGCAAGAACCGTGAGCAGCATTCTAAGCAACGAAAAGTACAAGGGTGACGCGCTGCTGCAGAAATCCTATACAGTGGATTTCCTGACCAAGAAGCAGCGCCGCAACAACGGCGAAATCCAGCAATACTACGTCGAAGGGAACCATGAGGCCATCATTGCTCCTGAAATATTCGACATGGTGCAGCGTGAGCTTGCGCTTCGTAAGCCGGGTGCAAATCGTCACAGTGGAGTTAGGGTGTTCTCCGGCACCGTTTACTGCGCGGAGTGCGGTGGCCTTTATGGCTCTAAGCTCTGGCATTCCAACGACCAGTACCGACGAGTGATGTGGCGCTGCAACCACAAATACGATAATGACCAGCACTGCCATACGCCTTCACTGACAGAGGATGAGCTTCAAGCGGCCTTCCTTTCATCCTTCAACAAACTCCTGACTGAACGGGATGAAATTCAAGCAAACTATGAACTTATCAAGGAACAGCTGTACGGCTTGAAGGAACTTGAATCCGAGTTGGCAAGCATTTCTGCTGAAGAAGAAGTCGCCGCCGAACTCATCAATCAGTGCATCAGGGAAAATGCATGCGTTGCCTTGAACCAAGATGACTACAACACGCGATACCAGGCACTCTGCGACCAGCACGATGCCATTCAAGCACGGTTGGATTCGCTTGAAGCCGAAATCAAACGCAGAAAGCTGCGCCGGAGTGACATCGACAGGTTTATCGGTGACCTGATGCGCCAGCCCGCCATCATTACGACATTCGACCCGATCCTATGGAGCACTATGGTCGAGCGAGTCACTGTCCATGGGAAAAACGACCTACGCTTTACCTTCAGAAACGGCACTGAAATTACCGCTTGATTCAGTTGCCATACGCTTCGCCATACCTTCACCACGAGAATGTGCGAGGCAGGGGTCAATGTAAAGGTCATGCAGGACATCCTCGGCCACTCGGATGTTTCCACGACGCTGAACATCTATGCGGATGTAACGAAGGAATTGCAGCGATCTGAATTTGACGGGTTTGAAGCATTTATGCGTCGTCAACAGGCAGAGTGAGCTTACGCCAATTTACGCCAAAACTTACGCCAATTGGCACACAAAATACCTGTGGATGTGGAGTGATGCGGCAATGCAGCGCAAGGCCCTCGATAAGGACTGCCGCGCCCAGGTGGACTACGACTTCGTCACCGCCCTGGAGTACGGCATGCCTCCGACCGGCGGCCTCGGCTTCGGCGTAGATCGTCTGGTCATGCTGCTCACCAACTCTGACTCCATCCGCGACGTCCTACTCTTCCCTACGATGAAGCCGACGAATTGAAAAGTGTAGGAGAATCAAGGGGTTTAGGGCATCAAGAGGCGAAAACAATCAATCGATTTGTCACAGTTGACCAAAAATCTCTGAAAAGAAGACACTACCAGCGATGGTGGTGTCTTTCTTATGCCGTACTTTGAATAATGCTCAGCGTAAAGACTAGGTTTTCTTCAGAGCATGACCTGCAATCCCTTTTTCTCCGCGAATATATCAGTTGCTTTTATGAGAATCCTGAAAACACTTTGATGGAATACAGAGGGGTATGCACCCGACAGTCTGGGTTCGGGTGCATACCCCTCTGCTTTTTTTGACCGGAGATGCGCAGCACGGTGGCTGTTACGCTGCGGGGAGGATGGTCACGCTGTAGCTGCAAACTGTGGGATCGCAATCGGGGTTGTCGGCCAGGACATAGACCTGGTAGGAGCCGACGGAGCCGTCCTCGTTCCAGCGAACGTCGGTGAAGCTGGGCGCTTCGGTCTGCCAGTTTTCCAGATCGAGGCTGTAGTACAGGGTGGTGCCATCCTCGATGCTGGGCTCGGCGGCGACCGCGTGGTCTTCGCCGTCATAAGTGAACATGCCGTCCTTCGCACGCACCGTCAGCAGCTTGCTGAAGGCCTCCTTCGGGCCGTAGATCAGCAGGAAGGGACTGAGCGAGGTGTCCTTGATGACCACGCCGCTTTCGGTCAGCTTGCAGGGCATGAACTCGACCGTCGGGGAGAGCGAACCGACGGGCACGAGGGTCTGGTTGTCGTGTTGTACCAGAAACTGTCCTTCGTTGGAGTTATCGCTGCCCAAAAGTTGTTTCTGGATCTCATTCGCGGAGACGATGAAATCGAGGACACCACCTTTCGAGCTGTCCTTGTTGCTGCCGTTCGTGCCCTGCGGTGCAGTGGTCGAGCCGGACGTGGCGGTCGGGCTGGACTCGTCCGTGCCCGTCGTACCCCCACTGTAGCTTGACGAATGGTCAAGTCTGTCATCTTTCCAATCGGCCGTGGTCGTGTCGTATTTACTGTTCCCGACGGTCGAAGAGTCCGTGCTGTTCTGCATGAGGTGGACGGCGACGCAGGCCATATTCTTGTAGTTCTTCTTATAGCTCTGCGCGAGACTGCCCGTGAAGCTGAGGGTGAGATCGCCGGTGGTGCTGTGGAGTTCCGCACCGGTTTGCCTGTCAATGAGGGCCGCGTCCACAGCCATCGCGCCGATCTGGCTTGCGCCGGCCGAAGCCATGAGCTTCTTCCGAAGTTCGTTCGACGCACTGAGCAGGCTCTGGTTGTCCAGAGTGCTCACAGGGCGGACGGTCAGGTCAATGTCCTGCATCTGGATTGTTTCCTGCATCTGGATTGTTAACTGATGCTTGGACATGTAATGCATAACATCTGCGGCGGATCCGCTCCCTGAACTTGCAGAGTATTCTGCTTGGATACTGCTGATGGCCACAATGGTTAACGTTGCGGTCGCCGCCTTGTAATGATCGGTCTCCGCAGCGGTGGCGGTGACGGTTGCGCTGTATCCTTCGCGCCATTCCGCATAGGGCACATCGATGGACACCGTTCCCCAGAATAGGTTTCCTGAACGTAAACTCATGCGGTCCGGGTCGGAGAACGACCAGCTCAGCGCGCCGTCGCCCTGATCGTGGCATAGGCAATGGGAAACAAATGGAATCTCCTCTGAATCTTTTGAAGGAAGGATCGTCTTAACGCTCTGCTCGAAGTACAGAACCTGCTCGGCCTTCTCGATGGTGACGGTCGCACTGCCGGTGACGGTCTCGTAGCCGAACTTTTCCAGCCGGAACCAGACGGTGTACGTACCGGGCTCGGTGAACGTGGGCAGCGTTGCGCCGTATGCGCCGCTTTCGGAGGTCGCGTATCTCGCCCTGACGTCCGGCGTGGTCACGTCCAGCGCAATGGTGTGGGCCTCGCCGTCGTATGCGCCGATGTAATCCTCGACAGAATAGACGATGCTGTCCTCCTTCGGCTGCAGGAGCTTCACGACCTCGAAGCCCGCCACGGTCTCATAGTGCTCCTTCTCGATCCTGTACCAGACGGTGTGCGTGCCAACCCCGCTGAAGCTGGGCTTCGTTGCGCTGTATTCGCCGTCCTGGGAGGTGGCGTAGCTCACCTTTGCGTCCGGGGTGGAGACGTACAGCGAAATGGAGTGCGCCTTGCCGTCGGCATAGCCGCTGTAGCCCCTGGCGCTGTACTCGATGACGCCCGGATCGATTGTCACGGAGCCTGTGCCATACGTGGTTGCATAGCCCACCTTTTCCAGCAGGAACCGGACGATATAGTAGCCGGGATCGGTGAACATGGGCAGCGTTTTGCTTACTACGCTGCTCTTCTCGGAATAGGTCACGTCAACGCCCTCGGTGAGCACGTTCAGCGAAATCGAGTGCGGCTTGCCGTCGTAGTAGCCGGAGTAGTCCTCCACGGTGTAGAGGATCGTGCCCGGCTTCGCGATGGTTACAGTGGCGGAGTCCACGACGGTCTCGTAGCCCTCCTTCTCCAGCTTGAACCAGACGGTGTACGTGCCTATGTCGGTAAAGCTGGGCATGTCGGCGCTGTATTCGCCGCCCTCGGAGGTGGCGAAGGTCGCGGTAACGCCCTCGGTGATGACGTTCAGCGTGATGGAGTGGGCTTCGCCGTCGTCGTAGCCGGAGTAGTCCTGCACGCTGTACTCGATCTTGCCCAGCTCCATGATGGTCACGGTGGCGAAGTCCACGACGGTTTCATAACCCGCCTTCTCCAGCTTGAACCAGACGGTGTACGTACCCGTCTCGGTAAAGCTGGGCAGCGCTGCGGTGTATGCACCGCTCTCAGAGGTGGCATAGGTCGCGGTCACGCCCTCGGTGGCAATGCTCAGCGCAATGGAGTGCGGCTGACCGTCGTAGTAGCCGCTGTAGTCCTGCACGCTGTACGAAATCGCCAGCGGGGTGATTGCAAACATTGCATTGGCGAATACGCTGCTGTAGTTTTTCTTTTCAATTTTGAACCAGACGGTATATTCGCCCACCTCGGTGAAGGTGGGGAGTTCCGCGCTGAATGTGCCATCGTCGGATGTGGAGTAGGTAACGATTGTGCCCTCGGTGGCGATTTCCAGCCGGATGGAGTGCGGCTTGCCATCGTAGGCCACCTCGTAGCCGATGGTGGTGAAATTAATCATCGCCGGAATGATTGTCACATCTGCGGAGCTGATGACAGTTTCGCAATTCTCCTTCTCCAGCCTGAACCAGACGGTGTATTCGCCTGCGTCGGTGAAGCTGGGCAGCGTTTCTGTGTAAGTGCCGTCCTCGGAGCTGGCGTAGGTCGCGCGCACGCCCGGGGTGGTCACGCTCAGATCAATCGAGTGCGGCTGACCGTCATACATGTCGTAGTATTCGCTCGCCGTGTACTCGATCTTTTCGAGAATCTCCTCCTGAAGGATGGTGAAGTTGTGGTTCCAAATATTCACGACGTGATTGCGGCCGTTGCCGATGATTTTTACGCCGTAGGTGCCCGGCATACTGGGCGCAGCATCCAGCGGGCCATCGGGATTCGAGTAGCTGATCTCCCACGATGAAATGCCGTCGCAGGAGGGAGAAAAGCTCACGGGGCTTCCGGTATAGGGAAAGCTGGTCGGCAGCGTGGCCTCCACCGCGTCGGTCACGTCGGCCTTCTCAATGGCCACGGTCGCAACGCCCGTTTCGGTTTCGTAGTGCTGCCTTTCGATCCAGTAGGCAACCCTGTAGTTGCCCGCATCGGTGAATTCAGGATTGATGACGCTGTATTCTCCACTCGCGGGATAGGCATAGTACACCGTCGCGTCCGCCGGGGAGGTGACGTTTACCGAGATCGAGTGCGGCTGGCCGTCATAGAAGCCGTAGAAGTCGCTGGCGCTGTAGCTGATTTCCCCCTCCGTGATCGTCACGGTCGCGCTGCCCTCCACGTCGGGGTAGAAGGGGGCGGTGATCAGGTAGCCCACGGTGTAGCTTCCGGGCACGGTGAACGTGGGGTTGGTGCTGCCGTATGCGCTGTCCACGGGATAGGCGTAGCGCACGCTGCAGCCCGCTGTGGCGACATTGACCGTGATGCCATGCGCCTTGCCATCGTATGCGCCGCTGTAGCCGCTGGCGCCGTATTCGATTTGCGGTGCACCGTCCAGCGCATCGTCCCCTCCGGAGAGCGGGGCTGCATCCGGCGCGTCCGTTTCAATCGCTGCATCCTCCGCGCTCGGAAGTCTCGGATTGCCGATGGCGGTATCCGAGGAAGCAGCGCTGTCCCCCTCCGGCGCATCCGTTTCAACCGCTGCGTCCTCCGCAGACGGAAGGCTCTGGCTGTCTACGGGCGCTCTGAGGCTGCGGGCAATGGAAGAACTGCCTTCCTCGGCCAGTACATCCAGGTTGAGCATGGTCAGGAGCTGGCACAGCGCCAGCATGACTACGCCAATCCGTTTGAATCGCTCTTTCATAATCTCATCCTCCAGAGTTGAATGTGCATCGCGCGTGCAGAGCCGAAAGCGCCTGCTGCGCGGGGAATCGGGGTTTGGTACCTCAGGCCTGCGGGGAAACTGGGAGCCGCTGAAATCTGGCACGAGGGCTGCGGCAAACGAGAGGATCTTCCTTGCCGCCCACTTCGATCCGGCAGCTCGCTGGGCTGCTGATCTCAAAGGAAACGCCCATGCGCCCTCGCCCACAGGCAGGCGCTCGGTGGGGTCTCTGCGGTCACAGCTTCTACGAGCCCCACCACGCTCGCGCCTTCGGATCACCTGTGTCCGGATTTCCACGGTTCTGTGCCTATGAAATCCCCCCTCCGCATGATCCTTCAGGAATGGACATTTCCTCTACCTATTATAATACATCAAATTCCAGATTCTTTCACCTCCTAGCAACAGTTTTTTTCAAATTTTTACAAAGATATGCGCTGCGTGAGGAATCTTCGAAGAAATGTTACTATCCGAAAAACCCGATTGCCTGTTTAGAAGCGCACCGCACTTGTCGCAGAACCATGCCACCCCTTTATAAGTATCACCGTCATAGACATCATCCTCCATGAGAAGTTTCCCGCATGCAGTGCATGTCCATGTACCGCCATCAGGGTTAAAACCGGGCTGATCATTGAGTGTTGCGCCACAGTTAGAGCAAAAATACTCATCCATCGATTCCACCTCAAGCCCATGTCATACGCTCCTCTTAAAATGCAAATAGTGTCTACTTCACTTATTATACCACTGTTTGATTTTTCCTGCTATCTATGCACGCAAAAAATGAGGCCACACAAGGATGATGTCAGCGATGATAGACAATCTGACCCCCTATATGAAAAATGACCCCTCCCGCCATGGAAGTGGCTCCCCAAAAATGAAAAATGACCCCTCGGTCATGCAGCGATTTGCGTTTCGTTCTGTTGTATCAAATACGGGAACTTGATTTCATTGGTGATGCCCAGCAGGTACTTGGCATTGTCGCAGAGAAAGCAGGCTGCCCTGCCGCTGGTGCGCTTGACGGGCGTTGGCAGAAAGTCCTGCACCGGAAGCAGCTTGCCCTTATCGTTTGCCGCGCCGAGCATTTCTACCGACGACACCTGCCCGTCAGCAGTCAGACACAAGCCCCACTGCACCTTGACGGCGGACCAGCCGGGACGCTTCAACGTGCCCTGTGCGGCGAGCGAATCGTAGCACCGCACGAGCGATTGCAGAATCATTTCACCACCTCACAGTCTGTCAAGTCAATCACGCCATGCACCATCTGCGCCCGGAAGAACATCGGCTGGATGTTTTCCAAATCAGAATAGTCCATATCAAAAATCATATAGCCCAAATCCCGCGTTTCGTCGATGGTGGGGATGTCGCCGCCCTCCCAGAGCCGGAAATGCGCCGTACATTCTCGACAGCCAAGATACGGCTGCATGTACGCTTGACCGCTGCGAAGACGCCGCTTCACGATGTCCTGAAACTTGCCGGGATTGTCCGACGGATTGGCCTTGTCGGTCATCTCGAAGTGAGCTTCAATGACGTAGTGCACGTTTCGCAGCATGGTGGTAGCGCGCTGCTGAATATCGGCGTTTCGGTCGATGTAGGAGCGCTTCTTGCCGTTGGCTTCGGTCAGCACGTTGCTGGCGGAAATCTTAGATGCCACTTCGTTGCGGAGAATGTTCGTGAAGCGGATGGGCTTGCAGACGTAGATTTTATCCACATGCCATTTTAGGCCTGGATGGTAGTATACACTTTCTACCATTCCGCGGGCGGCGCTGGGCGTGGGAACGTCATAGCTGACACGCTCAACCTTCATTTCAGGCCGGGTGAAGCAAGCGTACTCGCCCCACACCTCCATTTTGATGGACATTGGTTCACCTCCTCATTCTTACTTCTCAATCAACACTTGCCGATGTGGGCAAGTGACAGTTCGCAAGGGGACGAATGGGTGTATCGTCAGCAACTCACTTCCTTTCGTTTGACAAGAACAGTATAGCACGGCACAGCACATATGTCAAGAAGAAAATTCACTAAACTAGAAAATAATTTTGAGATTGAACAGAACTATCAATCATGGTTTGACACGCCAGCGAAAAGATGATAAAATGCCAAAGTCGGATGGAAACGGCGGGCAATTCGCTGCTTCTATCTGTGGGTTGAAATACTAAGCTAGACAATCGTCTAACGGGGCGGGCGGTGAGCGCAATGCTTGCCGCCCGTTTCAGTTTTCCTTCATTATATGTCAGGCGAATAGCCCCAGTCCGCTCGTGCAGCTGACCTGCAAGCCGCATTCCGGCGTGTACAATTTGATATCGCTCAGAATGCCGCAGTGCGCGTCGGTGATTTCCGTGACGCCGCCGATGCTGCACAACGCCTGATACTCGCGGCGGTAGATACTCACGCCGCAGCGCCCCAGGCGGCGGAAAAGCTCACGCGAATAGTGCCCATCACGCAGGGCTTTGATGTCCTCGCTGTTTTCAGGTGTCGGAATGTACACCGTTACCGTATCTGTGTCGATAAAGCGGAAATGCTCGGCGGTTTCGCGGAAAGCAAATCTTGCTTCGGATGACAGCGTTTTGCTGGTATCCAGTAAATCATTTTCGGACGAAACGGGTCGTGAACGCTGCTGATTTTCGCAGCGCTTGAAGAGCAAATCGCAAAAATACGCGTGGATGGCTTTGCGGCTGCCGATGTCCTCTGCATACAGGCGCAGCACTGTGCGGCAGCTTTCAATGTTTGGGCGCATGATGGGTGGAACCGCGTGTTCGGTCTGGTAGATGTGGACGATGCTGTCCTGCGCCGCTTCCTTTCCCTCGCGATTGCAACGTCCGGCGGCTTGCAGAATGCTGTCCAGTCCGGCTAATTCGCGGTATACGGTCGGAAAATCCACGTCAACGCCCGCTTCAATCAGGCTGGTGGAGATGACGCGGCAGCACTGCTTCTTGTCTAAGCGTTCGCGAATTGTGGCAATGGTGCGTTCACGGTCGATGGCGTTCATCAGCGTGGAGAGATGGAAACGCCCCTCTTCCGGCAGGGCTTCGTACAGGCTGCGCGCCTGTTTGCGGGAATTGACGATGCACAGCACGGCATTTTCCTGACGAATCCGCGCGGCTAATTCCTCGTCCGAAACCATCCCGTCCTGCTGGAAGGTGACGCGGCGAAGGCTGCTGAACAGCGCATCCGGGTCGGGAACAAGCTCTTGAATGCGGGTGCCCGCGGTGAAGCCGCTGAAAATGGACAGCAATTCGGGCTGCGTCGCGGTACAGAGAACGGCGGTGACGCCGTAATGCTGAACCAGCTGGTCGATTACCGAGACGCAGGGGCGCATCAGCGAAATCGGCAGCGTCTGCGCCTCGTCGAAAATCACCACGCTGTTGGCGACGTTGTGGAGTTTGCGGCAGCGGCCGGGCTTGGCGGCGTAGAAGGATTCAAAGAACTGCACGGCGGTCGTGACGATGACGGGGGCATCCCAGTTTTCGCAGGCAAGGCGCTTGCGGAGGGCAGCGGGCGTTTCGGCATCCGTATCGGGCAAATCCACCTGACTGTGATGCTCCACCACGTTCTCATCGCCTAGAATATCCCGAAAGACCTTCGCATTTTGGTCGATGATGCTGGTGTAGGGGATGACGTAGATGATGCGCTTCATCCCATGCTTCACTGCGTGGCTGAGCGCAAAGGCAAGCGACGAAACCGTTTTGCCGCCGCCTGTGGGGACGGTCAGGCTGTACAAGCCCTGCGGATCTTCGCTGCCGCGTAGACAGCGCCGCAGCACCTCGTTGCGCAGGCAGCAGAGGTCGGACTTGGGCTCTTCCAGCCATTTGGCAACGTGCGCTTGCAGCTTTTCCAGCAGCGCGGGCATGGATTCGCCGACGCCGCGCGGCTTTTCTTCCTTGCTGAGCGCACGCTCCGTGTCCAGAAAATCAGCATCCACCAGACAGGAGAACAGCATCCGGATGTACATAGCAGTCAGGAGCACATCATTCCGCGGAAGCCACGACGGTGTGAGCTGAACGCCTGTTGGCAAAGAAATCTCACTGCGCCACGCGGAGGGATCGTCGCCGCCGGTCAGCTTTTTGTTCAGCCGTGCGCACAATGTGCCATCATCGAGGCTGAGACGGGTTCCCAAGTCGGGCAGACCGCCGTGATGCCCCGCAATGGCAAACGCCGCGTGCATATCGTCCAAATCTGCCGCCGCCTTCGCACCTGCCGTGCTGTGGTCCACCTTGGCAGTGTGTTCCGGGTCACGCTGGCGGCGCTGCCCGTTGGGGCTGTACTTGCCGATATCGTGCAGCAAGGCTGTTCTTTCGGCGTGAGAACTCGCTCCAAAAGAAGCAGCAAATTTCGCAGAACGCGTCGCTGTGCCTTCCAAATGCTCCTTGAGCGGCTGATAGCTGCCGTCCTCGCGGAGGTGGGTGACGTATTCCATACAGAAAACCCTCCCGATATAATCAATTTGTGTGTATCTAATGTTAATAATAGTATAGCATCATAATAATCTGTTGTCAAGAAAAATAAAACTATCGAGCACTTTTTGTCAAGCACTTCCGGGAAAAACAATGCGCAAAGCAGAAATATATTTGTGCGCTGCTGCCCTTGCAATGCCGCCGCCAAAATGGTATGATGGAAATGAACAAAGAAATACAAAAAAGGAGTCTTCCACATGGCAAAGAAAACGAAAACCCAGCCGAAAGCGCGTAAAACAATCACCTCCAATAATCTCGCTGATTTATCAAAACTCGTTCAAGCACTTGAAATAGACGATGAGAATCCGGAAAATCAGCAAAAGCCATCGGCGCTTGACAAAAAAATCATCTACAATGAGTTCCAGAATTCAACGTACACGCTGGTGTCGCCGATGGCGTACCTCATTGGTATCGACAAAGAAAACTTTGGCGAAGAAAATGCGAGACAATTTCTGCTGAAAAGTTACGAAGAGCTGGATGCGCACAAAGAGGCGCGCATTATTCGCAATCTGTGCCGCATTCGCACGGCGATGGAACGCAATTATCCAGCCATTGTGAATGAATTTCGCATGAGCTTCCGCAATATCGGCAGCGTACCGAATCTCATTCCATCAGAAGCGGTGGCGCAGCTGGAACAGGACGGCATCAGAATTTACAAAGCAAAGCCGGATATTGACGAATACATTATCAGCATCAATTGTGAAATCAGCAACCGAATCAATCAAGTGGCGCGCTTTTTCCCGGAATGGGTGAAGTGGGACTATGTGAAACCCATTTTCCTGATGCCGAACGGGACGAAAAAAGATGGTATCAAAAAAGCAGGGGAATACTATAAAAGCGATACCCGCCGCTACCCGTTCCATTGCTGGATTAACTGGGATGCCGTTGCCACAAGCCCGGAGAGCAAGGGCAATATCCTCTATAATGATGAAAAATTCGTAACGATTCTCTATGAGCGCCACGAAGACCGCTTTGAAAACCTGTCGCTGGTGCGCGATGCGGGCAACCACACGATGCGCAATCTGGGCAGGCTGCTGGAGCAATGCAAGAAATGCCTGATTGCGGTGGACTGCGAAAATTCGGATGCCGTGAAGCTCGCGGCGGCGCTGAGCAGCCTCCCGACCGAGCAGCTGGGCAAAATATCCAAGGTGATTCTGTTTGACAGCGAGTATACAACGTCACAATGGAAAACGCTGGTTGACCGCACGCTCTCTACGGCGGTGGATGAAAAAGCGAACCTTGAGCTGGAACATATTAAGGTCGAGCGGCTGAACCAGAACAAATCGCAGTGCGATATGGCGCTGGCGGTGCGGACAAGCCGTGAAGTGTATACCTCCGGCGTGGATGCGGTCATCCTTGTGTCATCGGACAGCGACTATTGGGCGATGATTCGCCAGCTGGACAGCGTCCGCTTCCTTGTTATGCTGGAGAAGGGCAAAACGGGCATGGCCATCATGGACACCTTGGCGCGGCATGAAATCCCGTTCTGCTTCATTGACGACTTCTGCACGGCGGCGTCGTACAACATCAAAACCAGTACGCTGATCAATGCAATTCAGGAGCAAATCAATCAGCAGCTGGCGGGAGAAAGCACGAAACCATTCAACGTTCGCGAGATGATGGAGACGGCGCTGCAAAACTCGTGGATCATGATGACGGACAAGGAGAAGGAAGCGTTTTACAAGCGATACTTGCTGTGCATGAAATTGAATGTCAGCCCGGATGGCGCGGTCAGCATCACGCTGGGATAAAGGGCAGCGCCTCTGAACGGTGGAGCGAAGGAAGGCTTTGCTTGATGATTTGCCATTTCTGAACCTGCATACGCTCTTTTAAACAGCATCGGCACAGCGCCAAGTTTTCATTTGACGCTGTGCCGATGATTTTTTGTGAGTTCGCAAGATGACAAATTTCCTCTTTATACTATTTCCGAATTGGTTCATCACGGAATCGACAAAGAAGGAAAGATACGTTTTTATCCTCTTTTTTCCTTCTTTATCCGTTTATATTCCTCACGCTGCCCCTTTCCACAAGGTGCACCGGCAAAATAACCTTCTTCTGCGCAATCTCTTCCTTCCGCAGCTGCGCCAAAATCATCTCCGTCGCCAAAGTGCCTTTCTTCTCCGAATCCTGATGAATCGTCGTCAGCCCCGGAATCGCCAGCTGCGAAATATAATGATCATCAAAGCCCACAATCGACTTATCGCGCGGCACACTTACCCCGCACTCATGCAGCCCGGACATGATGCCCGCCGCCAGAATATCCGCCGAGGCGAAAATCCCCGTGATTTCGGGGTGTGTGCTGAGCTGATGCCCCAGCTTCTTGCCCTCCTGCACGGAAATTTCCTGCGTAAAGACAAGCGCCGGGTCGTACGGCACGCCGTATTCCGCCAAGGCGCGGCGATAGCCCTGCAAGCGCAGTTCGATAACGCCCGCGGGGGAAATCGGCGGCGACGCGAACGCAATCACGCGGTGGCCGTTCTCCAGCAGGTGCTTCGTGGCAAGGTAGCCGCCTTTTTCATCCTCCAAGCCGACGCAGCAGATGTTCGGGTCGTCCACATAGCTGTCGATGAGGACGACGGGAATGCCCAGCTTTGCTACGGCATCGAAGAACGAATCCTGAAACAGCCCCGTCATAATCAGCCCGGAGAGCCGCCAGCTGTGAATCAACCCTTCCAGCGCGGCGACGCTTTCGGCGGAGCGCAGCATCAGGTAGTAGCCGGCTTCACGGGTGCGCTGCTCGACGCTGGCGGCGACGCTGCTCATGAAGGGGTCGCTGACGGTGCTGCCGGTGGTGCGCGGCGTGATGTAAGTGACCATGGCGATGATGGCGGACTGGTCGTTCGCCAGCGAGCGCGCGGACATGCTGGGAACGTAGTGTTCGCGCTCGATAATCTCCCAGATTTTTGCAACCTTCTTTTCGGAAACGCGGCTTTTGCGGTTATGCACCACGTTGGAAACGGTTGTAATGCTTACGCCTGCTTCGGCGGCAATGTCTTTGAGTGTGACCATGCGATGCTCCATTTTATGCAGTGTTTTAGGCGTGGTAATCTGCGCGGATCAAAGAGAACGGACGAAGTCCGCGAAGTCCGTGCGCATCATAAAAAGTATACCTGTCTTTGAAGTTGTTCGCAAGCGGTTTCTGGAAAAAAATCCGTAAAAGAAGGGGGAGACAGCCGAAACTGTCCCCCCTTTTTGAACGTTTTGGAATTATTCCAGTTCAGCCAGATAGTCCTTAATCGGCAGGTCGCCGGGCTTGCCGGTTTCCGGCGCGGTCAGACCAGCCTGAATGGTTTCGGAGCTGGTAGCGTCGATGGGCGCAACGGCTTCAGAGAAGGTGATTTCGTCCAGGTAGATGACGCACTTGGCGAACGCGCGGATGTGCAGGGCGTTGGTCATGCCCGGGAAGCCGGAGGCTTCGAGGTCGATGACGAGATCCTGCCATTCGGTGGTGATGACCGGGTGCGTGCCGTCCGCCAGCACAAGGTCAGAGAAGCGCGCCGCGTAGAACTTGGCGTCTTCCGGATGCCAGTCCATGATCAGCTTGTTCTCTTCGCCGCCTTCCGCGCCCTTGATGCGGATAGTCAGATACTTGCAGTAGGAAACGCCGTCCAGACCCCACATGTCAACGGCTTCGCCCCAGTTCGCCATCCAGTCGGCGGCATGGGCGTAGTAGTCGTCTTCGCTGTCGTAGTCTTCCGGGTCATACGCCTTGGGGCGCATGTCGAGCTTCAACGCGCCGTCCTCATTCTTTGCGCGCAGGTTCGCCCAGTTGTCCCACCAGAGGTGCACGCCGTTGGGCGCAAGCTCAGGCTTGGCATTCGGGTCACGGTCGTCAAAGTTGTCCCACAGGTAGGTTTCGCCTTCAGCGAACGCAACGGCTGCCATCGCGAACACCATCGTCAGGGAAAGCAGGAAAGCAAGGAACTTCTTCATGGGGATACCTCCTTTATGATGTTGACGGGTGGATAGGTTTAACGCTCAACCTATCGTTGACATGATTATAACATACCATTTGCCACATGTCAATAGGGGAAAAGAGGCTTTTTCTGAAAATTTTTATCTTCAGGCACATTGCACATTTCCAAATTTCCTGCTATAATCATGGTATAGGTTTAGCGCTTAACCAAATGCGGACAATTTCCACACACTGGAAACGCCGCGGCGAACAAGGAGGACATGAACGATGAAGAGAACCACCCCCATCCTGATGCTTGTGCTGATGCTTCTGCTGACCGCGTGGATGATGCCCGCGACTGCCGAAGAGAATCCGACGCTGCTGACCCTCTACGAAGGCCCGAAGACGATGACGACCTCCGCGACGGCGAAAGTTACCGCGAACGGCAACGCCCTGTTCGTCTATGACGTGATGGTCAACCACGAACACATCTGGAACGCCAACACCCAGCCGACGACCACGCCTATGACCTATTTCGACTTCGAGGGCAAAGTGCGCATCGAGGTTGAAATGCCCGGTCTGACGGACAAAGTGGAGAGCGCCGCCGTCATTCCGCAGTCGTGGGGGATTACGCCCGAAGTCAAGGACGGCAAAGTTTCCTTCATAATTACGGAGCCGGGGCAGTACACCGTTGTCTTCAACGATAACGTCAACAAGGCGCTGCACATCTTCGCCAATCCACTGGAAACGGACGTCCCTGATCCCGACGACCCGAACGTCTACTATATCCCCTCCGGCGAGTGGGTCATGGACGCCATCGCGCTGGAAGACGGGCAGACACTCTACATCTCCGGCGGCGCGGTGCTGCATTCCATTATCTCCGTCAATAACGCCAAGAACGTCCGCATCTGCGGGCGCGGCATCATCGACGGCAGCGACTACGACGCGTGGAATCAGCCCGGCTCGTATGCGCGCGTCCCGATTGATCTCAATCACGCAAAGGATGTCACCATCGACGGCATTATCGTCGCCAATTCCAACTGCTGGAATGTCAATTCTTACTCCTCCAAGCATGTGGAAATCAATAACGTCAAGGTCATTTCCGGCCGTCAAAATGGCGACGGCTTCACCTTCCAGTCCTGCACCGACCACACCGTGACGAACAGCTTCGCCCGCACATGGGACGACAGCCTTGTCATCAAGAACTACTCCGGCTCCACTAAGGGCATCACCTTCCGCAACATGCAGGTATGGACGGACCTCGCCCAGTCCATGGAAATCGGCTACGAAACCGACAAGGGCTGGACGCTTGACCCCGAAATCAGTGATGTGCTGTTTGAGAACATCACTGTGCTGTACAACTTCCACAAGCCCGTTATCAGCATCCATAACAGCGACGATGCGTATGTGCACGCCATTGTCTACCGCAATATCGTCGTCGAAAACGCCTTCATGCAGGGTGATAACGGCAATAATAAGGAATTGATTGAGATGACGCTGCAAAATTCGGCGTGGTCGACGGTCAAGGATGAGTTTGGGTCGATTGATGATGTGCTGATTGATGGTCTGACGGTGCTGCGGACGCCGGATGGGAAAGTGCCGGCGTCGAGATTATCGGGGTATGGGGAGGATAATCGGATTACGAATGTGACCTTGCGGAATGTGACGATTCTGGGGGAGAAGATGACGAATTTGAAGCAGATGAAGCTGCGGTATGATGATTATTGTGAGGGAATTGTGGTGGAGTAAGGAAAAAAGGATAAACACGCGGAAGAATTAAGGGAGTGAGACCAACTCAATCGCGCGGAGGGGTCAAGGGGGGATCCCCCTTGCGGAGTCCAGAGGCAGCGCCTCTGGTAGGGTTTGGGGCAACGCCCC